>Ga0247843_1000222_pt1 | contig 135304 bp, 154 predicted proteins | sample LaCruzMarch2017__FD_192420 | JGI IMG/M metagenome (GOLD analysis project Ga0247843, IMG submission 192420) | Freshwater microbial communities from meromictic Lake La Cruz, Castile-La Mancha, Spain - LaCruzMarch2017_8m | ecosystem: Environmental > Aquatic > Freshwater > Lake | place: Spain...
TATATGGAAGTGTTGGACTAGAGATTGTCAGCATGATTTTAGTAACGATGTGTTTGGATTAATAATGGGCGCATTATCTAAAAAATATGGTTACAATGTTGATTTTAAAGAAATGCTGAAATGGGTTAACGCAAATATAAAACAGTTGGACAATAAGAAAGTCAAGCAATTTAAAAAAGAAAACTTGGAAGAGAATGAATTTTTTGACATAGTGAGAATATTTAGCCCCAAAACATCACAATGCAACGATAACGTAATAGATTATGAATATACAAAACCGTCAAAGTACTTTATAAGTAGAGGATTTCTGCCAAAGACTTTAGAGTATTTTAGTGTAAGCGATTATTGTAATCATGATGCTTTAAAAGATAGGGCTATAATACCAATACATAATAGCGATGGATCAAGCGTGGTAGGTCTACTGGGAAGATCTACAAAAGAGTATAAAGACCCAAAGTTTTTATTTTATCCCAGTGGATTTAACAAAAATCAGTATGTCTATAACTACCATAGAGCATATAATGAAATATGCAAGACTAGAACTGTCATTATAACAGAGGGACAAAGTGATATCTGGAGACTTTATGAGGCCGGTATTGAAAATGTCATTGGGATTTTTGGAAAGTCTATTATAGAAAATCACGAAGAAATTTTACATAAGCTACCAATTACAAATATAGTCGTAGCCGCCGATAACGATCAAGCTGGCAATGAGTGTAAAATAGAAATTTTTCGCAAACTTAATCGTAGTTATAATCTTGTTTTTCCAAAGATATCAAACAAAGATCTTGGAGAGATGAGTGTAGAGTTGATAAAAAGGGATTTCATTCCACAAATTAAGGGTTTAATATGAAGATCATAGGGATATCTGGAAGAAAACAGTCTGGAAAAAATACAGCGGCCAATTATATCAATGGCGTAATCCTGAAGCAAAGAAACATGATAGAAGACTTCAAGATAAATAATGAGGGTGCTTTAGAGATATATACTACTAATAGTAACGATCAAAAGGGATGGGGAATATTTGATGTGTGTAGAAAAGATAAAGAGTTTGTTCAATACGCAGATCATGAACTTTGGCCTTATATAAAAGTATATCATTTTGCAGACGCCCTAAAGGATATGTCTTCTTCTTTATTTGGACTGAAAGCCGAAAATCTTTATGGTACAGATAAGCAAAAAAATTCTAAGACACAGATACAGTGGAGAGACTTGCCAACTAACGAAAATAAAGATGGATATATAACATATAGGGAATTTCTAGAATATTTTGGCACCAAGATTATTCGTAAAATTAAGAACGACGCTTGGGTTAACACCACCATTATAAAAGTATTTAATGAGAATTCTGACCTAGCTATTATTCCAGATGTTAGATTCCCCAATGAGGTTCAGGCTATTAAAGATAACGGTGGTGCTGTAATAAGATTAACAAGAAATATATGTAAATCTACAGTAGAGTGTGAAAGCGCCTTAGATAAAGATAAGTTTGATTGGTCAATGTTTGATCATGTAATAGACAATGAAAATTTCTCTATAACAGATACTTGTAGAGAATTAGACAAAATTAACCATATCTGGAAATCATAATGCTAGTAACATATATAAGATCGTCTAGTTATAATAATTACGATTATTGCCAAATGCAATATTTTATTACGTATGTGCTTGGTCATCAATCAATAAGTGGCAAGAAAGCAGATATTGGCACAATTGTTCATAAAGCATTAGAGTTATTAGCATCGCTGAAAAAAACACATCAAGATAGTAATAATAAGACAAAAAAATTACTATTCAATGATGACGCAGTAGGTAAACTTTCTATAGACAAGAAACATTTATTCTCAGATGATATAATTCCAGAGCTACTAGATAAAAGTTTTACTTATTATTCAGAAAATTCTCATCACGACTTTACAAAACTTGATAAAGAAACGTGTGAAAAATTAGTTTGGTCTGCCCTTAAGTTTAATAACGGTCAATTTGATCCTAGAAATAGAGATATTGTGGCAGCAGAACCACATTTTGATATACCGATTGAGGAAGAGTGGGCTAAATATACATATAAACTATCAGACGGCCAAGTAGTAAATGGGCAATTAGCAATAAAAGGCACGATAGATTTAGTAACAAAGGTTGACGAAAAGATTATTGAGGTTGTAGATTATAAAACTGGAAGAAGATTAGATTGGGCTACTGGAGCAGAAAAAGATTATGATAAACTATGTTCAGATCCACAGCTATTGTTATACAATTACGCGATTTCTAAGCTGTTTCCTGAGTACGAACAGGCTATTATGTCTATATTTTTCATTAAGGATGGTGGACCATTTTCAATGTGTTTTGATAAATCGGATCGTGATAAATTTCTTGATATGTTAAGAATAAGATTCAAAGATATTCAGGAAAATAATAAGCCTAGACCAATATCAGAAGATAGAAGTAATTGGAAATGCACTAAATTATGCCACTTTTGTAAGAATAAGTGGAAGGATACAGAAGAAAGTATGTGTATTTATATAGACAACCACCTCAAAAAGTACGGCATGGAAAAAACTATTGCCAATTGCACAAGAGAAAACTTCAATATAGGCTTTTATGAAGCGCCGGGATAAGGAGAAAATAATGCCAATACCAGAAAAAAAAGACAATGAAGAGAAAACAGCTTTTATGTCACGCTGTATGTCTGACAGCGTAATGAATAAAGAATATCCAAATGCCGATCAAAGGGTTGCTATTTGCGTATCAAAGGCTACAGAGTTTGCTGATAAAATAGAAGCTGCTGATTTTGAATTTAATATCAATACATATGGATATGAAGAAGAAATCACAGAAGATAACTTCGAAGTGCCAGCAGAGGCAGATTATGTAGATTTTGGCGAAGAGACAGAAGAGTATGATATTTCTGTAGCAAAGCCTGGACTTTGGGAAAATATACGCAAAAAGAAAGAGCGTGAAGGTAAAAACTATAAGCCCGCAAAGCCGGGAGATAAAGATAGGCCAAGTAAAGACGCTTGGAAGAAAGCTCAATCTGGCGATGGTGCAATGGCTGTAGAACAAATTCAGAAGATGCGCGACCAGTTAGTGGAAGTGATGGAAGTAATTATGATAGTTAAAAACTCAACTACGGAAATTGAATTTGAGGAATGGACAAAGGATATGATTTCTAAAGCAGAAATATATATTCAAAATGTTTACGACTTTGTAAAATATTATGAGCCGGGAAAATATGAAGATGAGTATACCTCAGAAGCCAAATATCAATATAGAGATCCAGACAGTGGAGAAATTTATACGTATAGAAAAAAGGGTTACTATGAAAAAGATGGCAATACTTTAATATACGTTGGAGAAGCAAGTGAATATCAAGGAAGAAAAGTCACTCTTAATAAGCCATTTAGGACTCCAAAAGGTCCAAAGAAATTTGCTGTTTATGTTAAAAATAATAGTGGAAATGTTATAATTGTAAGATTTGGAGATCCTAATATGTCTATTAAGAAGAGTGATCCCGCTAGACGAAAAAGTTTTAGAGCTAGACATAACTGTGACACAGCTAAAGACAAGACCACGCCAAGATATTGGTCTTGTAAAATGTGGTAAAATGTGTATAATCCATTGAGTTCAAGAATATCGCAATGGAGACAAACATGAATTGCCTAGAATGTGGAACTGATATTACAAACAAAAGAAAAAATACAAAATACTGTAGCCTATCATGTTCTACAAAACATACAAGATCTAAAATATTACAATATGATTTACCACAAAATAATAAAAGATGTGGCAAATGCAAAGAAGTAAAAGATTTTTCTGAATTCAGAAAAAATAAAAATTCAGCTTTTGGATACTCATATTTTTGTAGACTTTGTGATAATCAGAGAGTTTATACAAGGGATAAGAGAAAAGTTTTGTATAATGCGGCAAAAAAAAGAGCAAAAGATAAAAATTTAGAATTTTCAATTACTCTTAATGATATAGTACTTCCAAAAAAATGTCCTATTTTAAATATACAACTTGAATTTAATGAAGGAAAAGCTAAAGATAACTCATATTCTATTGATAGAATAAATAACCAAAAAGGATATATTAAAGGTAATATCCAAATCATTAGTTTTAAAGCTAATACAATAAAAAGTAATGCATCTTTACAGGAAATCAAAATGATATATGAGTATATGAGCTTGGTAAATAGATTGAACGATAATCATTAGTTAGAAAACTTAATAAATTTTTTGATCAACTCATGGGATCTAGAAACTGCGATAATAGGCGAACAGAGCTATAATAGCTTGATAGGAAAGGTGCTATAAGTGGGTCAATTATTTTTCTTTGTCTTATTAGTTATACTACTAGAGAGTAGTATTATTGTTTTGTCTTATTATTCTATGAAGTGGAGGCGTCAATCAAAGTTACGCCCCCTCTTTATAAGTTACAAATTTCTTAAAAAGGAGATAGATATGGGTTTAGTATACGAATTAATATGCGCCGCACCAGTAGATAATGATGTTATGGAGCGCAGATTGACAGTAAAAATAAACGGCGCAGTAGTTGCTACAGACTTTTATGCTAACAATGTAACCAATTTAGGCGAAAGAACATTCGTACAGGGTGACAATGTTGTATTATCGCTTGTAGACGTAGACGATGTTGGTAACGTTAGTGAGCCAGCATTTTTAGAATTCGTGGCACATGATACAATTGCTCCGTCAGTTCCTGGGCTAGAAGTTAAGTTAGTTCGTGAAGAATAATTTTGTTTTTTTAGGGGGTGAAATATCCCCCCATTTTATATTGAGGCTATATGTTGAATTGGTTTCCGTTAAATAATTATACTCATTACAGTTTGCTAAAAGGTTTTTCAAAACCAAAAGAATTAGCAAAGCTATGTAAAGAGAATGGATATCCAGCTTGTGGTATTACTGACTACAAAACTATATCTGGATGCGTATCTTTTTATAGGGCTTGCAAAGACGTTGGCATAAAACCAATATTGGGATGTTCTTTTGATGAATATAATCTATACGCAAAGAATAAAGATGGATGGCATAATCTTATTGAAATTATTTCATCTATAGATGAAAATGGTAATATAGACAATAAGTTTGTTAAAACTATACTAAAGCAAAATAATCTTATTTATCTTGAGCATAGTGTAGATATACCAACAAGTTTTTATTGTTACAAAGATCAAGCTAATCTACACAGGGTTTTGCTTTGCTCAGAATTAAAAACAACGCTGCCAAATATTGCAAAACAAATACGTAAAAATGAACTTGATAATAATATATCTCAGTTTTTTACTAATGAAAATAATTATGTAATAGCTGGAAAACCATCAAGTATACTTGAAGATATTTATAACCAATGTGAAGACTATGATATATTGAATAAGCCAATCTTACCAAAATTTAAATGTCCAAATAATTTATCAGAAGAAGAGTATCTAAAAGAGTTATGCAGAAAGGGTTGGAAATCATTACTAATTGATAAAGGCAAAGTGTCTGATGAAGTAAATAAGCAAAAGTATTTAGATAGATTTAAAGAAGAGTTTGACGTAATAAAAAACGCAAATCTTTTTGGATATTTTTTAATTGTACAAGATATAATAAAGCATGTTCATGATAGTAATTGGTTGTCTGGACCGGGAAGAGGATCGGCGGCTGGTTGTTTAATATCATATTTAGTCGGAATTACTCAAATAGATCCTATTGAATTCGATCTTCTGTTTGCTAGATTTTATAACGCTGGTAGAAATACAGATGACCATATTTCTTTACCAGACATAGATATCGACGTTCCAGCTAATCATAGAGATGATGTTATCAAATATCTTAAAGATAAATACGGTAATGATAAGGTTAGTCAGATGATTACATTTGGAAGACTACAGGGTAGAAGCGCCATAAAAGAAGTATTGAGAGTAAATGAAGCTTGCTCTTTTGCAGAAATGAATGCGATAACAAAAGTTATACCAAACGAAGCAGAAATATCAGATCAATTAGCAGAAATGGATGACGATGATAGATCTATTATTAGGTGGGCATTAATAAATAACGCAGACGAGCTTCAAGATTTTTGTAGAATAAATGATAATGGATCACTAGATGGAGACTATGCTGAATACTTTGAGCAAGCAATTAAGTTAGAGGGTACTTTTAAAACTCAAGGTAAACATGCTGCCGGTGTTGTCATTTCTAAAGAACCATTACACAAAGTATGCCCAATGGTTAAGCAGAAGGGATCGTCAGAAAAAATTGCAGGATTAGAAATGGTAGACTTAGAAGCTCTAGGGCATGTAAAGTTTGATGTATTAGGTTTGACTTTACTTGACAAGATAATGTATATAGAATATATAACAAAAAAGGAACACGCACATGGCTAATAGAGACTATATAATTTTTGATTTTGAAACTGGATCTCGTAATCCTCATAAAACTCAACCCACACAAATTGCCGCAATAGCATTAGATGGTAGAGATTTATCTGTAAAAGGCACATTTAACAGTGAGATCAAGCCATTACTAAATGACGAAGAGGCTATTGCTGCTGGGGTAGATCCAATCGAAGATGGAGCTTTAAAAGTAACTGGAAAAACTAGAGAAAAGTTAGGAGAGGCACCAGCATTAAAGTCAGTATGGAATAAGTTTACTAAATTTGTAGATCAATACAACTGGAAAGGTGAGCCATTTTTTAATCCTATACCAGTTGGATATAATATCATAGGATTTGATCTAATTATTGTAAATAGATTGTGTAAAGAGTTTGGCCCTTGGGACAAAACAAAGGATCAACCAAAACTATTTAGTAAGGTTTATAAAGTAGATTTAATGGATAATGTTTTTATGTGGACAGAAGCAGATCCTAGTGTTAGATCTATTAGTATGGATTCCCTAAGAGAAAAAATGGGATTGAGTTTAGAAAATGCTCACGACGCTTTACAAGATGTAAAGGATACAGCTAACATATTTATTAAACTTTTGAAAACACATAGAGCGGTATATCAGAACATAGAATTTGATAAAGCTTTCGCTAATGGCAACTTGTATGTTAAGTAAGATATGTATTTACTGTAAACAGAAAAAAAATGTAAATCAATTTCCTAAACATAGCATGTACAAGGATAAGCTTGACATGAGATGTAGAAGCTGTATAAAAGAACATGCATCTATAAGAAGGGATTTACATAAAAAGGCACCAAGTAAACCAAAATTATGCGAATGTTGCAAAAAGATTCCAATCAAGTGGTGTTTAGATCATGATCACGAAACTAATGAATTTAGAGGATGGCTATGCGAACGTTGCAATACAGGACTTGGTAAATTGGGTGATAACATAGAAGGCATAGTAAGCGCATTGAATTATTTATTGGATAAAAAATAATGGAATATAATGATAAAAAAACGTGGAAGCTTTTTGCTGAAGGAAGAACTAAAGGTATTTTTCAGTTAGAAAGCAATCTAGGTAAATCTTGGTCTAAGAAATTGGCACCAAACAACCTAGAAGAACTTTCTGCATTAATAGCTATTATAAGACCGGGAACTCTTAAATCTATGCTAGATGGTAAGTCTATGACTCAACACTATGTAGATAGAAAGAATGGCAGAGAAGAAGTAACGTATCTACATTCAGCGTTAGAAGATATATTAAAACCAACATACGGAGTATTAGTATATCAAGAACAGTCTATGCGTATTGCAGAGAAAATAGCTGGCTTCAACCTACAAGAAGCTGACGTTCTTCGTAAGGCGATTGGAAAAAAGAAGGCTGACCTTATGAATGAAGTCAAAAAATCATTTATAGCGGGTGCAGAGCGCGTTGGAATCGTTTCTAAGGAAGAGGCAGAGCAGATTTTCGGATGGATTGAAAAGTCATCAAGATACGCATTCAATAAATCACATAGTATATCATATGCAGCTTGTTCGTACTGGAGCGCCTATTATAAGGCTCATTACACAGACGAGTTTTTCTTATCATATCTATATCATGCTATAGAAAAACAAGATCCACATCAAGAAATATATGAATTAGTTTCAGAGGCAAAACTGTTTGATATTCAGGTAGCAACGCCTAGTCTAAAACATTTTGAAGAAAAGTTTAACCTAAAAAATGGGAAGATTTTCTTTGGCATAAAAGATATTAAATCTCTTTCTGGTAAAACTGGAGACGCTGTAGTAAATGCAATAAGCTTAGTGGAAAAAGAACAAAAGAAAGCAATAACAGAATTTACGTGGCTAGAGATATTATTATATCTTGGTAGCAATATAGGTTCTACAGCATTTAAATCTTTAGCTTCTGTAGGATTTTTTAGGGATTTTAATGGTTCTATTAGTAGAACTAGGGCTTTATATGAATATGAAATTTTTAGAACATTAACTGCTTCAGAGCAAAAATGGCTATCAGAAGAGTATAATACGATGAAGTGGCCTAATTTATTAGAAGCCATTAAGTCGTTAGCACCACTAAAAAAACTTGGTGGAGGAACTAGCAAAAAAGAAAGACAGCAAGTTGTAGAAAATGAAATTCAATTGCTTCTTAATCCACCATACGGCCTAGAAGATAGTATTAAATGGATTATTGATCAAGAAATAAAATTTCTAGGTTGTCCAATAACACTAACAAAAGTGGAAACAGCTGATACATCTTTGGCAAATACTACATGTAAAGAAATTATAAATGGTAAAAAGGGTGCTAATATTTGCATAGTAGCAAACATAAAAGCAATATCAGAATATACTGTAAAAAACGGAGAATCTAAAGGACAAAAGATGGCGTTTTTGACTATTGAAGACGATACGTGCGCATTAGATAACGTTGTAGCTTTTCCATCAGTCAAAGAAAAATATAAGTATATTCTTTACGAAGGTAATAATTTAGTATTATGTTGTAATACAAAGGGTAAGAATGATTCATTGATCATTGAAAAAATTATGGAGACATAGAATGAATTCTTGTTTATTTACTGGATATTTAATAGAAGATCCAATCATGAGTAAAATGGATGGTGTCAGTCTAGCTGAATTTATATTGGTAGTATATTCTTATCGCAAAGCTAAAAGCACTGGCGAAAAAACTAAAATAGCAACGCATATATATTGCGAAGCTTGGCACACTGGTGCTGAAACAATTGCAAAATTTGCTAAAAAGGGAACTAAAATTACTATTAATGCAAGCGCAAGACAAGTAGAAAAGAATGATGACAGAATAGTATTTAGAATTAACGAATTTGATATTTGTAATCTAGAAAATAGAGAATAATACTATGAGGAAAAAAAGAATATTATTTTGTAGTGAAGCTACATTCTTAAACACTGGATACGCTACTTATACTAGAGAAATATTAAACTATTTACATAGTACAAATAAGTATGAGATAGCAGAAATGGCTGCATACGGAAGCAGACATGACCCAAGGGGTACGAGTTTACCTTGGAAATATTACGGTGTTGCTCCAGACGATAAGTGTTCTAAAGAAGAGCATGATGCTTATAATTCAGTTCCTACAAATCAATTTGGCGAATTTATCTTCAATGATGTATGCCTTGACTTTAAGCCGGATGTAGTGTGTGACATACGAGACTTTTGGATGTTAGATTTTGTTGAAAGATCTCCATTCAGAAGCTTTTTTAAGTGGGCTATTATGCCCACTGTAGATGCCGCACCACAAGCGCGTCAATGGATTGCAACTTATGCTAACGCCGATGCGTGTTTTACATACTCTGATTGGGCTGGAAAGGTATTGATTGATCAATCTGGTGGAAAAATTAATTATCTAGGTAGTTCGCCACCATCTGCTGATCCAGCTTATAAGCCAATAGAAAACAAAGAAGCGTTAAGACAAAGCTTAGGTCTAAATCCTAATGCAAAAATTATTGGCACCGTGATGAGAAATCAACGTAGAAAATTATATCCAGATTTATTTAAAGCTTTTAAGAAGTTCTTATCATTAGTACCAGATCCAGAAAATTACTTCTTATACTGTCACACAAGTTATCCAGATCTAGGTTGGGATTTACCAGAGTTAATTCAGGAAAATGAATTAGCAAGTAAGGTATATTTCACATATATATGTCCAGATACAAAACAGCCATTTCCTAGTCTATTCAGGGGGGCTGTAACAGTTTCTCCATTTACGCAAAAATATGGAGCGACCGTTTCTAGCGTTAAGAATGGAGCAAGCTATGAACATCTATCAATGATAATGAATCTTTTTGATTTGTATGTTCAATATGCTAACTGTGAAGGTTTCGGACTCCCACAAGTAGAGGCTGCGGCTTGTGGAATACCAGTTATGTCTACTGATTATTCAGCAATGGAAAGCGTTGTACGTCAACTTGGTGGAACCCCATTAACGCCAAAGGCTTTATACAAAGAATTAGAAACTGGATGCATGAGAGCAGTTCCAGACAATGATTTTGCTGCACAAAAATTTCTAGAATTCTTCGAAAAAACTAAAGAGGAAAGAGAAGAAATAGGAAAAAAGACAAGAGAATTATTTGAACAGCAATTTCAGTGGCATATAAGCGGTGGTCAGTGGGAAAAGTATTTTGATAGCGTAGAAATTATTCCAGAGGAAAAGTCTTGGAAGTCGCCACCTAGGATTTCTTATCCTGCTCAACCATTAACAGAAGATCAGTTAAATAATGTTTCTAATTATCAAGAATTAGCTCAGTGGTTAATAGTCGAAGTTTTAAGAGAACCAGAAAAATTAAATACTTTTCTAGAAGCTAGATTAATTAGAGATCTAACTTATAAAACATCTACTGCGACCACCGGGGGAATGTATTATAATGAGAGTTCAGCAGCTTTTGACAATAAGCGATTAACACCATTTTCATTTGAGGATGCCTATAAGCACTTTTCATCACTTTGTGAGAGAAGAAATCATTGGGAACAAAGAAGATTAAAGGTTATTAATCAATGAAAGTGATATGTGTTTCAAATTATGAAGATAACTTTCAAGATATATATAACGTAGTATATCCACATAATAAAGTTTATTTTGATAGGCACGGAATAGATTATAAGGTAGTAAAGACATCTACCGAAGAGTCTGTTAGTAAAAAATATTGGGACAAAATTTTCTTAGTTAAGCAATTACTAGAAGAAAAAACCCACGAATGGATTTTTTTACTTGATATTGATGCTATTATCGTAGATCAAAGTATCGATATAAGAAACATCATTAGTATGTCTAGGGAAAAAGCTGATATATTACTATGTCACACAAATTGTGATCCACGCGAAAGATATTGGAATATTAACATTGGGGCCGTATTGTTTAAAACAAGTCCTTATAGTTTAGATATTATTAATGAAATGATTAGACAAGCAAATGCTACAGGGTTTACTTCTTATGAACAACCAATACTACAACGCATGTTAAAGCATAATCATAATGATATACTCAATCATACAGAAATATTTCCAGCAGAAGCCTTCAATCACGAAGGTAAGTTTATATATCACGCATGTAATATTAGCTCAACTCATGGAAACTTAAAAGATCAAGTTAAATTAAAAAAAGAAGCATTAAGGAATATTATCAAATGAACATACTATATATTGGACATTATAAAGAGGGAAGCGGCTGGTCACAGGCTGCAATAGATTATATTTTGGCCTTAGATGCAATAGGAGAGAATGTAGTTTGTAGAAATATTACGCTAACAAGGGATAATGTTGACAATCTTCCTAAGCGTATTTTAGAACTTGAAAAGAAAAATATTAATAATATAGATGTATGCATTCAACACGTTTTGCCACACCATTTAGTTCCCACGGAAAAATTTAAAAAGAATATAGCATACTTTGTTTTTGAATCAAGTACCATAAAACACATACCTTGGCTTGGCGCATTGAAGCAAATGGACGAGGTTTGGGTTCCAAACTCTGATGCGAAAAATAGATTAATATCAGATGGTCTAAACAATGTTAAAGTTTTATCGCACACATTTGATATGATAAAGTATAGAGGATTTTATAATCATATAGCATTTCCAGATCTATCAACATTTAAATTTTATACCATTTTAGATTTAAATGAACGTAAGAACTTAGAGAGTATAATCAAATGTTTCCACTCTGAATTTCAGGACAATGATAATGTAGACTTAGTATTAAAAGTAAAGAAGTATGGAGTTAGTGATGATGTGTTGTTTAGACATGTTAATGATTTTTGCTCTGATATAAAAAAGAAATTGAGAATACACAAAGATGTTAATAGATATAAGCAAGAAATTATCATATGCGGTTCACTTAATGAGGAACAGATTCTAAGTTTACATAGCTCATGTAATTGTTTTATAAATGTATCTCATGGAGAAGCGTGGTCTATTCCTACATTTGACGCAATGTGTTTTGGTAATACTCCGATTGCCTGTAATGAGGGTGGCCCAAAAGAATACATAGATAACGATAAAAATTCTGGCACATTAATCAATGGTGTTTATTCAGTGTGCTGCCAACAGGACGCTGCTTTTGATTTTATATTTACTGGTAAAGAAGAGTGGTTTGTACCAAGTGAAAGAGAAATAAAAGCCGCTATGAGATATTACTATGAAAATAGAGATAATATTAATAAGGATTATGGTTTTGAACAAGGCAAAAAATTCTCATATGAAAATATTGGAAAACTTATGAAGGACTATATAAATGAGTAAATTAAGTAAGATAATCAGTTTGGCTAATAGTGAGAAGCCAGAGAAATATAGAATACTAACATTTCCTACCCATGAGAGATATGAAACCCAGTTATGCAAAACTGGTCATGAGTTTTATTCATTTCATCTTAAGGGGAGTAAGAAATGGAATAAAGAACAGGTAGAGGTTCCCAGCAACTACCATATTTTACCAGAGAACGAAGTATCAAGTTATCTTGACTTTGACTTTATATTAGTTCAAAGTAAATTCTGGCAATATCAAGTGGCGCAACAAATAAATGAGAGATTACAATTACCAATAATAGTATTAGAACATACAGTTCCAACGCCTCAAACTATTAGCAAAGAACAGTTTGAACAAATGAGACAAATGATTGGAAATAAAAATGTTTTCATATCTGAATATTCTAAGGACGCTTGGGGCATTACATACAATACGAAAGTCATACATCACGGCTTAGATACTGAATCGTTTAAGAGTAATGAATTAACAAAACAAGAACATATACTTACAGTAGCAAATGATTTCGTAAAGAGAGATTACTGCCTTAATTATTCTGGATGGAAAAGAATAACTGATGGGTTATCAACAAAATTAATTGGAGATACTCAAGGTTTATCAGAACCAGCAAAAAGCACAGAGGAGCTTATCAAGGCATATAATGAATGTGGAGTATACCTTAATACTTCTACACTAAGTCCCATACCTATGTCTTTATTAGAAGCAATGTCTTGTGGCTGTGCTGTTGTGTCTACAGCAACTTGTATGATTCCAGAAATAGTAGAGAATGGCGTTAATGGCTTTATATCTAACGATGAGTCTGAATTAAGATCACACATCGTGAAGCTACTAGAAGACAAAGATTTAAGAAATACTATTGGCAACAATGCTAGACAAACAATTGAAAATAGGTTTTCTTTATCAAAATTTATAGACAATTGGAATAATGTATTTGATGAAACTTACGAGGAACAATTATGAAACTATATATTACAAGTGATGTAGGTAAAAATATAAGTGGCTACGACACAATAGCATTACGCGGTGGAAAGTTTAATCTTGATGATATATCTAATAATTCATGTGAAGAAATTGTATTTATAGATGGACTTGAAACTATTAAAATTAGTGATTTGCCACAAGCATTAAATACCATATTTTCAAAAATGCGCATTGGCTGCAAGTTAGTACTAAGCGCAGTTGATTTACATACATTGTCGCAATATGTATTAAATGGAAATATAGATATTGAAAATTATGCCAAAATAATAGAAGATAAAGCATTTATATCAGATTTATCAAAAATGAGAAATATATTAAAGTCTGCTGGTATAACAATAGAAAAAATTACCCTTAAGGATATATACTATGAAATCTCGGCAAGAAGAAAAGCAATATCAAACTAATTGCTTAGACTGCGCTTCTGCAATATATAAGGATAACAAGCAAATTGATTGTGCGATCAAAAGATTGGATAGTTTTATTAAAAGAGATGAAGCGCAAGTCATCGCACATGAAGATAAAGAGTCGTATGTAATAACTAGAATATGTAACGCTTATAGAAGTCCAACTTGGAATAATGGAATACTAGACACAGAATTATTACTTAGAGAAGTGTCGCAAACTTTTGGTATTATAATAGATACTAATGGGATGACAAAAGAAATAGCAGATAATATATATGATAGAATAATAGCATTAAACTATGATAAATCTAAGTTAACTATAGTATTAAGTAGTTCAGTAGCTTCTAAAAATATTCACAATGTTTTGCATCTATTTAACAAGCTGATAAACGTTCCTATAAAAGCTATTACTATGAATTATGTAGAAGATTCTTTTAATCTATTCGTAAGACAAGTAATGAAACATAACATATCTAATAGTTTCACATATTATACTTCGACAGATATAGAACTATTTGACCTCTCAGTATTAAGTACTATTAATGATTTAATCAGTATTAAAATGGAGAAACTTGTTGTCATCGAAACAGAAAAAAACAAATTTGTCTTCACTAAGGGCTTTAAGGATTATTTAAATACATGTCCTAGTTATTGGATGTCGTTAGATAATTTTGTTCAATTATCTAAAGATGTTGGATATTATAAAAAACTATGAATATAACAAAAAAACATATCCATGTAATAAAAAATGCGAATGCCGCAAAAGAACATTTTGTAAGTATCATTATACTTGCTGATAGGATAAATAGAGATAAAAAAAATAACATCTCTTATTTGTCTACTATAAAAAATAAATGCGTTATCGATATACAATTATCACATATACTAAGTACTTTTAAAAATTTAGAAATAATAATCTCTATAAATAACGATCAACACGATTTATTAAATTACATTAAATCATCATATAGTTCCAAAAATATACGATTTGTAGAAAATTGTTCTTCTAGTGATACTAATGATTCAGAAAGTCTTAGATTATGTCTTAACAATATATATAACGATAAAATCATAGTAATTAAGGGTGGCGTTTTATTCCCTATTTATGATCTATCAAAAATAGATTTAGATAAATCTGGAATTATAATTGGGCCACTAGACAGAAGATTTGAAGTTGGAGTAATATATAATGAGAAACAAAACTTAGACCATTTAGGATTTGGTCTAAATAACTCATGGGTGGAAATATTTTGGATAAATAATATGCATAGCATAAATGCATTGAGAGGTATAGTCTCTACTAAAATGTATAAGAAAAAATTTATATTTGAAGCGCTAAACGATCTCGTAGAATTAAAAAACCATAAGCTACACACACATTTTATAAACAATATAACAACGAATAATTTTGGAGGGATTTAATGAAGGCGATTGTACAAAATTATGTTACAGCATTCAGTACTGAATCAATGTATATAACAGAAACTATCAATAGAATCAGTGGGTGTAGTGCGGCATATTGGAAGAATAATATAAGCGCGTATGATATTTTTGATACTGTAAAACCAGACATATTTTTTACACATGCCTCATTCTTAAAAAAGGATACGGTAGAGTATTTATCTAATAACGCTAACATTGAATGCGTGTTTAATATAACTGGACTTAATCAAGATGTTGTTAACAATATAAACAATCTAATCAAGGATCAAAATATCAAATGTCCACTATTATATACCAACGAGTTAAACAAGAATCTTAAATCAAAAATTAATCTACAGTATATACCATTAGGATTTGATCAGTATAATCCAATTATACATGACATTCCTGACTATAAAATAGATCTTGGATGTTTTAGTATAAGTAAAGAAGTAAGCATACCAGAACAATTTAAAACATATCATATTCTTGGATCAGTATCAAATGCTGATATCAAAAGTACTATCATGGAAATACCAACGCTGTGCAGTAGATATAAAAACTTTGTTATATATGATGACAGTAATATTGTATCTCAAGCATTTTATACTAGCTTATATCACGGCGTACCTACATATTATCAGACAAATAACGAAAAGATAAAGCAGGCTATCAAAAACATAACTAAATCTGAAAATACCTTTGATATAAATCATACAGAAGAATATCAGTGGAAGGATATACAAGAACACATTAAGAGTAAGCATACGTGTGCGAATAGAGTAAAGACAATGTTTTCTAATTTCAGTCATGATATTGCGACTAAGATAGAAACACTATGAAATTATTAGTACAATTTCCCACCCTGTGTAGAAAAGAAAAGTTCTTACACTGTATAGAAAAATATGACAACCTGTGCGGTAATCACAATGAGGTATTTTTTAATATCAATTGCGATATAGATGATAGCTCAATGAATAATGAGTCTACAAGGGAGTCAATAAAAAGCATAATCAATAAGGCCAAATATAGAATTAACTACCTAGAAAAGTCAAATAAAATCAGTGCTATAAATGATAGGATTGATATAGATTTTGATGTTGTGCTTTGCGCTTCTGATGATATGATACCAGTAGTTGATAAGTGGGATGAGTATATCTGTTGTGCTATGAAAGAAAACTTCCCCGATCTAGACGGCGCTTTACATTTCAACGATGGCTATACAGAAAATAGCTTGATTACACTATCTATCTTAGGTAAAAAACTATACGATTATTTTGGTTATATTTATCATCCAGACTACAAAAGTCTTTATTGTGACAATGAATTTACAGAAGCGGTTAAAACTTTGGGTAAAGTAAAGTACTTGCCAGACATCATAATAAAGCATGAACATTATTCTAGAGAAGGTAATGTTAATTCTGGAGATCTAGATTTTGCTGCAAAAAAGACTTTGTTCTTTTCTGGAAGAGACGGAGCAGTATATAATAAAAGAAAGGCGCTAGGATTCCCTAGAGAAAGAATTACAAATGACTAAAAAAATTATATGTTTTTCCCTATGGGGTAATAATCCAAAATATACAGTTGGCGCTGTAAGAAATGCAGAGTTAGCTAAAATAATATATCCAGATTGGATATGTAGATTTTATATTGGCAATGATGTTCCTATAGATATTATTCAACAGCTGAAGTCTTTAGATAGCGAATTGCAATTTATGGATGATACTGGATGGAATGGTATGATGTGGAGATTTTTAGGTGCTGATTCTGATGATACATATATTTGTAGAGATACTGATAGCAGATTAAATTACAGAGAAAAGGCAGCAGTAAACGAGTGGCTAAATAGCAATAAGGACTTTCATATAATGAGAGATCATCCTTATCATAAAATTGAAATACTTGGTTGTGCTTGGGGTTGCAGGAATGGTATACTAAAAGGAATATCAAAGATGATAGAATCATACGATAAAAGAGAGTATGATAATCAGTATCAAGTTGATCAAAATTTTCTTAAGGAAATGATTTATCCATCAATTAAAAGTAAAGCTATGGTGCATGATGAATTTTTTGAGTTAAAACCATTTCCGGTCGATGCAGAAAAAAGAACTAAATCTTATTTTGTAGGACAAGTATATGATGAAAACGAAGTGGCTCAATTTAATTAAAAGGAAATAAAATGCATAATTTTTATTCGCAATATGGAGAAGAAAAAATATTATCTCAATTCTTTGGAGATAAACAAAATGGATTTTTAGTAGATATTGGTGCTATGGATGGTGTAACGTATTCTAATTCAAGATATTTAATACAAAACAAATCTTGGTCTGGAATATTGGTAGAGCCACATCCAGAATATTTTCAAAATCTACAAAAAATATATCAAAATAACAATAATGTTAGACTGTTAAATTATGGATGTTTTAATATAGAAACTGAGCTAGATTTTTATCTATACTCTACTGGTATAGATGGATCAGTTTCAACTATGTCTAAAGATTTTAAAGAACACATTACTAATAAGCATGGCGATAAATATAGAGAAACCATTAAAATTAATACTATGACATTGAATAATGTTATAAAAGATTGTGATCACATAGATTTTTTGTCAGTAGATGTTGAAGGTGTAGATATGGAAGTGCTGTCATCAAATGATTGGACAAAGAATAGACCATCCCTATTGTGTGTAGAGCATAGCATGAATATTAACACTCTCACTGATTTCATGAGCAGCATATATTACATTAAATATGCGGAAACTGCTGGAAACACATTCTTTTCTAGAAAGTCTTAAATAATGCTTAAAAAAATAGGATCTGATTGGGGTGGGTGGATAATAGATACAGATCTAATACGATCAAATAGTTTTGTTTTATCAGCCGGTTTGGCTCATGATATAACATTTGACTTAGGGTTGTTAGCACTAGACAATACTATAAAAATCATAGGAATAGATCCAACAAACTCATCAAAGAATAGTGTTAATAATATACCCTTACAATTTAAAGATAGGTATACTCATATAGAAAAATGTTTATATGGGACAAAAGAAAAAATAAGAATAGGTGGAGAAGCATCTTCAATAATAAATAATGGATATGGAGAATTATTTGATACAATACTTATTAATGACATATTAGATCAATATGATATATCTATACTAAAAATGGATATTGAAGGATCAGAATACTCTTGCATAAACTCAATAAACGACCTAAAAGTAGATCAAGTATGTATAGAATGGCATCACTGGTTAGGAGATATGTTTACCATACAGGAAACTTTGTCATGTATAGATAAAATAAAGTCTTTTGGATATACAGAGGTTGTAAGAGAGTCAGAGAATCCACCTAAAAGGTATATCAAAGAGTCTATATTTATTAAAAGCTCATTGATAAGTTGAAATATGAAAATACTATTAATACAAGAAGCTAGTAGACATAAAGAAAACGTAGTATTTAGAGAGTGCCTTTCTTTAAGAAGGGCTTTTGAATATAATAATCATCAAGCTGATGTATGGGGATTAGGTCACGATAATTTTATTCATACTCCAGAGTGGGAAAGTTACGACTTAATTATTAATCTAGAAAACTATGATGAAGCTGGGTGGGTGCCTAATCTTAGTAGCATACAAACAGTTAAGTGCTTATGGTCTATAGACGCACATTGTAAAGGTATTAATAGTTACTTGAAAACATTTGTTGATGGAAAATATGATTTTATACTACAAGCAACACCAGAGTTCCTTGATGAGAACAGTGTATGGATGCCAAATGCTTATGATGACGATATAATAAAGCCACTTAACTTAGAGAAGAAATACGATGTTGGATTTTGTGGCCACATAAATAATAGAAGAACTTTAATAGATATATTACAAGGTAATTTTAATTTTAGACTAGATGAAGGTGTTCGTGGTGACAATATGGTTGAAGCTATAAATAGATATAGGATTCATTTTAATGCAAATATTTCTATTGATATTAATTATAGACACTTTGAAACCATTGGCTGCGGAACATGCCTACTAACAAGTTACAATAAGCATTTATCAACTTTGGGTTTTGAAGATGGTGTGAATTGTATCATTTATAGAAACGCGAGAGAGATGTTACAAAAAACACAAAAAATATTGGACAATCCAGAACAATTGGATACAATAGTAAGTGGCGGATTAACACTCGCAACAGATCATACATATAAAAAGAGAATACCTTTAATTCTCAATGCTTACAATCATTTCAAAAATAGGAATAAATAATGAATATAGGATTTTATATCAACGATCTAAAAGATCAAGAGTTAGTAAATAAGATAGTTACGGAAACTCAGATTAATAAAAAATATATATCAAACGTCTCTGTATTTTATGATAACGTTGGACCTTTTCCTTTTGGCTATGATACAGCCCTCTTTAATTCAACAGAGTTGTGGTCATTTACCGGGAAGCTAATTGTCTTTTCGGAAGACCTTTGGTTGAAGACAAATAATATAATCAATAAGTTTGAAACATACTTCTACTATAATCAAGATAATATTAATAATGTGTTATCACTTTTTAAGATTATCAACAGCAACTGTAAAGTAATACCAAACTCAGAAGAGAGCGCAAAAGAGTTTTATAGATTAACTGGTTCTAGCACATTAAATAAGTGTGAAGACATGGTTGGTGTTGTGAGGGTTTTAAATGATAATTGATAATGACTTAATTAAACTATATAAAGAAGGCAATAGTCCTTATGAGATATCTAAAATTCTTAATACATATCCTAATAAGGTTAGGAGAAGACTTAAGAAATTAGGTATAGAGCTTAGAGATAAAAGCGAGGCACAGAAAAATGCTTTAGAGAAAGGTATTTCAGTCATTCCTACAACTGGTAGAAAAAGAACTGAATTAGAAAAACTAAAGATTAGCAAAAGTTTAATCAAAAACTGGGAAGCTATACCATCAGAAAAATATGAAGAGAGATGTAATAAGGCGCGTGAAAGGTGGAATAATTTATCGGAATCAGAAAAGGAAAAAATGCGTCAACGAGCATTAATAGAAATACATCGAGCGAGTAAGGAAGGGTCAAAGTTAGAAAAATTTCTAAGATCAATATTAAAACAGGGTGGATATCACGCTCTATATCATATTGACAATCTTATAACTGGCAATAAGCTGGAAGTGGATATGTACATTCCTGCACTCAAGGCTATAATAGAGGTAGACGGGCTTTCTCACTTTGAGCCTATATGGGGTGAAGAAAAACTTAGAAAACAAATTAAGTCTGACATGGAAAAAAACGGACTTGTTTTGAGTAAGGGTTTTGTTATGATTAGAATTAAACATCTACATCACAACCTAACATATGCCAACAAAGAAAAACTAAAACGCTCCATACTAAATATATTGAGAGATATTGAGGATAATTATCCAGAGGAATCTAAGCGCTATATTGAAATTGAATTATGAAAGGAAAACTAATGACAGAAGAAAATTTGTTCGAACAAGTTGAAGAATTACAGACAGTATCTAATACTGATACTTCCGTTGAGAATGTGGTTTTAACCAATGCACCAAGTATGTTGTCTAAGGAGTGGCATGATTTTGCGATGCAGCTTTTTAGTGAAGATGAACTAGTTGATGGGCATCCGCTAGTTGCCGGTTTAAGGCGCGTAGCAGAGCTTGTAATAGGCCAAGTTGTCTTTAGTGGGCCTACACAGGTCTTTCCAGTTCAAACGCCAGATCATCACGGAAGAGCCACTGTAGTGTTTACCGTAACGTTTGCTAATGGGTCTACATATTCAGAAGTTGCTGACGCTTGGGAAGGCAATACCGACGATATGTTTTGTGCGTATGCAGTAGCCATTGCAAGCACAAGAGCAGAAGCTAGAGCTTTAAGAAAAGCACTAAAGATAAAGGGTGTTGCGGCAGAAGAATTAACTAAGAAAGATACAGCTAAAATAGTACGCGACATATCTAAGCAAAAGACTTCTAGTAGCGGAGATTATGATGAGCAAGGAAGAATGAGCGATGCTCAATATAATTTTATAGATATTAAGTGCAAGCAACTAAATATAAATGGAGCAAAGCTATTTAAGGAAGTTTTTAAGGTGGATAGCAATAAAAAGATATCAAAGAAGGTGGCTAGCGATATCATAGACCAGTTGAATGAATATCAGAGAGATAAAAATACAATTCCCGTTGATTTATTAGGCTATAACGAAGATTGGAGAAATGCATGAAAGTTACATATACTACAAAGAATAATAGGCTCAAGGTAGAAATTGATGGTGAGTCACAAAAGGATGTTTTTGAGTCACTATCTAAATTTCAAGAGGTTTTTGACGAGAGTGTTTGTGGAAAGTGTGGATCAGAAAATCTACGATTCGTAGTTAGGAATGTTGATGATAACCTATATTACGAACTAAGGTGTTTGGATTGTGGAGCTAGATTGTCTTTTGGGGTAAACAAGAAGGGTGGCGGTCTTTTCCCAAAGAGGAAAGATGCTGAAGGAAAGTGGCTACCTGACAATGGATGGGTTAAGTGGAACCCAAAAACTGAACAGTCTGAGTAAGTGTTGTTAGTTTAGTACTCGTAGTAGAAGAAATTTTGCTACGAGTATTTTTTTATAGATACTCTACGGTAAAATATAAACCGTAATTTGTTTTACTACCAATGCTTTGAGGTTCAGAACTGATTGCCATATACCAATCGTGTCTTAATGAAGAATGTCCTGCACCCTGAGTTGTGTTATAACCCAATGATATATTAGTATCTTGTGCTGATGTATTTTTACCACTTACCCCTGGAGAATCTGTAAATAACATATCTACTGGAGATCCACCGTCAGTAGGATCAAATTCTACCCAAGAATTAGCAGACCTACCCCTGTATGCTAGATTGCTAACACCTTGATCTATAGATGGGTGCCTTGCTTCGTAAATATATGTTGAGACACCAGATGCGTGATTATTGATATTATTTCTATCAAATATTCTTAATTTACAATTTTGTACACGCACAGATTCATTGTGTGTAAATCTAACATTGAGTGGACATTTATTATTTGGTAGATTATTTAAAGCAACTTCAGAAGATCTATTTATTAAGACTCTTCCGGCAACAGAACTATTTCCGTTAGTGACTTTAGAAGTATTATTTAATTCAATTCTCTCTGTAGAAGTACCATTAGAATTAGTTACGAATGTTGTAGATTGTTGATTTCCAATTGGAACTGAAGCTCCATATGTCAAACCGTAGAATCCTAGGCCAGATCCAGCAGTGTGGGCTATCTGGTAATCTCCGTTAGATCCAACTTCATTAGCAAAAAATAATATTTCAGCCATATATAATCTCCCTTTTTAAGTAAACCGTAAAATATAATACACATTAACCAATGGTTATAGTACAGTATTGAGCAAGTCCACCACTATCCTTATTATTTCCTCTTTTCCATTCCCTCCAAGCAGATAATGTATGGGCAATATCATTGTGAAAATGAAAAAATAGATCATATTTTGAAGATGGCGTATCTTTACTGAGTGGTATAGATTTCTTATTTGTTCCTTGTATTATTCCTTCCTCCCCACCGGCACTTGGTGACGATAGACGAGTAATAGATGATACTTCTGAAGGTCCAATGTCTTCTTCTAACCTGTCATACACTTCTCCTACTATCGGACCTACTTTCAATCCAGAAGCTTTTGTATTTTTTACTTCGATATTATTTCCAGCTGTTACTGTTAGCGGATCTGATTTTCTATTTTCAGCAGAACCCCAGTTCTGATCTTTAAAGTTACTTGGTAAATAACCTTGTCCTTGATCAATAACTTTGAATGTAGTGACTGATCCACCAGCACCAATAGTTAATATTTGTATTTTAGCTCCTATTCCACCGCCACCATTAACACCTATAATATCCCCAACAGAATAATTTTTACCCCTTCCATTATCCGCACCAGTTCCAGTAACAGCATCACCGTTAGAATCTACAGAATATGAAAATCTCCAATGACTTACGTCTTTACTAACACCTATGACACGCTTAAAATATCTAAACACTCTTTTGCTGCCAGATACTGCAAACATTTTACCTCTTCTTACAGGATTTACGCGCCACTCAGATGTTGGCCTCAGTACTGTATTTTCATGACCACACCTATCTATTAAACTTCCTTCAGGAACAATGGTGTTATCCTTGCCCCCTTTTGGGTAAGCATATGTTGGAACTCTAAAATCAACAGCGGATGTGATTTTATCTACACTTCTTTCATATTCTGGAAGTGTTGATGTTCTATAAGAATTTGTAATATTAACAGCTGGACTCCAAGTTCCAGTAAAAGGTTTTCCTTCAGATTTCATTTCTGTTTCAACAGTATCTGTTCCAGGTGCAGACATTGGGGTAAAATGTAATACTCCAAAATATCTTCCATCGAATAATGTTTGTTTTTCTGGCCACTGAGTAAAAACTCTTGCATATAAAGCGTTAGTAGAAAAACTGTATAAACCTTCGGAACCGTCTATAGTCGATCCCCAGTTTGGAGTTTCTACTCTTTTTTTCTCACCAGCAATTGGGCCAGTATTGCCGAATCCACCTAACGGCGTTATAAAAAATAAACCATCAGATATCGCTCCAACATCTAGAGTGTATCCTAATTGATTTAAACCGAACCTTTCAGAAACTGTAATTGGTATACTATCTTGACTCCAAGATAAACTAACTTTAGCACATATAACCCCCACACAATCTGCATTAGGTTTAGCAGTATCCATTCCACCGGGACGTACTCCTTGAGCAGAATCATCTTCATTGCTATTAATAGCATACCAAATAACTGGATTACCATTAGCGTGTGAAGATGTCTGCTTAACTGCATAATCATATGGAATTACATCGTAACCCCTATCAATAGATCCACCATAATAGGATTTCATCCTTCTAAAAGGATTGAAACCTGTGGATTCAGAAGAAATAGCTTCTCTTTGAAAAAACTTACTACCCCAAACGTGTGGCAATGTAGATTTACCAATTCCAGTAATCCAATATTCTTCAGCCAAAAATGGAAATCGAGATTTATAGCCATCGCCATCGTCTGCGTGACCCCACAAAACTTTGCCAGTATTAAATCCTCTAGCTGTTCTATATAATTTTCTTAATATTGTAATACTTGGATCTAAATCTCCAGTTGAACCCTGTCTTACTGGTCCTAAAGAATCTGCAAATTTATCTGAACTACCTACCATCTCAGCAGATAATGGCATAAAAGTTAGAGTAGTACCTCCCTGTGGCTTTACGTCATATAAGTCACTTACTAAATAATCATCATCTGATTCATTATCTATATACAGCCAATCCCACCTTTCTGGTATACCGCTTTCATCATACCCCATAGCTTGTTTTATAAGATGATAAGCATCACCATCACCTTCAGCAATTGATGGCCCAATTCTATTTTTTATAACATTGAAACACTCTTGCGGCCCACCATTTTTAGCATTTGGCCCACCAAGTAAAGCCATCTCTGCTGGAAATTGTGACCAACCACCATCGTTAACTTGAGAAAACATATATCTAGCAGGGTCATATTGTATATTTCTTTCCGCGCTAATATCATTAATGTATATATTACTATCATCATCACCATTAGATATGCTATTACTAAAGTATTGAGAATTATTTTTGTAGGCTTTAAATGCTACCTGACCATCTTTTATCTGTCCAATTTTATTACCATCGTATCCACCATTAAATATCGGACCCCAAAAATGATTAAACTTATAAGCCCAATTTGCAGCATCATCTTCATCTGGATTATTATTTACCGCAATGTTAGTTCTACCAATAATATTGTACGGATTATTTCCACCAGTATGTACGCCCATCTGATCAGCAACGGTACTTTGCCAATATCTGTCAGATGGTACAATTATACTACCTTTTTCTATTTGATCAGCTTTTTGTGGGATTGTATATGCATCCCATTGCGTGTCTGTCCAGTTTCTTAGAGTTTCAAGTTGTAATGCTGCGTTTAGATTTGCTTTTGCAATTTTTACTTTATCATTAAGGCCATCTAACTCAGGAAAATATGAGCTTGTAGACATATCTATAAGATATAGTCTAGTCATACTAAATTCATAAGATGAAGGACTAACATTAGCTGAATATTTTGTTTCTCCATCAGCCGCTTTTAATGTTCCATCATAATTTAAAGATTCAAAATATTTGTAGTTTTTAAAATAACTGTCAGAATCTACTATAAATTTTTGAAAACGCCACTTGTTTATAACTGGCGTAAATACTTGTGGCTTTGCCTGAGAAAGTGGAGATAAAATCCATTCTCCGCAAATTCTTGCGGCTTTAGCTAATTCTCCAATTGCATAAGGTCTTGTACTTCTATTTACAACTATTATTTTTTCTTTGGTATTTTTATCATCGCAAGACTTAGTAACAAAAGCGGGCATCGCAAGACCAGGATTTTTATTTTGTGGATATATAGGAGAAGCCCAACCAGTTGTATAATTACTCAAATAAAATACGGAACCTGGATTTGCAAGTTCGTCAAACGATAGATTGTCAAAAGTCTCAACATCTAATTCAGTTTCTTCAACAGCATTAACGTTGGTCAACAATCTAACTAATATTTGCTGTGTGCCAAATTCCCAAGTTGCTGAATTAGCACAATAGGATTTAGCAATAGGAGCAGAAACCATATTATCTGTGTTCTGTTCTCCACCATCTTGAACGGGAGATATTACGCCGGGGTGATTTTCTGAAGCTGCTTTTTGAGTACCTGTCCAGCTATATTTAGTTCCAGCTGGAGTGCTTGGTATACCAGCCATAGCATGAAATTTTTCTACCACCTCATTATTAGGATCATCATTTCTTTTGTGAAAATGCAAATTAACGTAAGTTACAATATCTTTTACGCACCCAGCATCATTCTCTGGTGCTGTATAATCAACGCCAAGATTGCCACTAACGAGAAACGTTAAACATCCAGATAAACTATTAGATATGTTACTTAAATGATCGCTAGCTTCTATTCTAGTAAAACCCCCCGTTGGTAAAGATGTATATCTAGGATTCTCATTAAAATATTCATGCCACTCAATAAGATTTTTTATCTTATCTTTGGGTATAGTAACCTCAAAAAATCCGCCAGTATCCTTATTAAACTTTAAATATTTTGGTTCGTTAGCAGCAGTTTTGCCTATTAAAGAATCAAAAATATTAGTGCCAGTTAGATTTAATAAGCTGTTAGAATTAATAATACCACTAAGTTGATACATACTATAACTAGAAAGTCCAACATATTCTAATTCTGGAGAATCGTTAGTAAATAAATGCGCACCGTTCTCGCCATGTGTTTGGATTCCAATTTTCATATTTTCCCTTTATCCTATAGATGTATTCCAACCTTGCTGATTAGCAAGATCATTATCTGGTAAGTATTGTTGCAAACGATATTCATTATTGACTATTTGACTTTTAACAGCACCATTTCTAGCCTGCGGATTTCTAGTTGCTATAATATCATACTTATTTTCTGGTTCTACAACAGCGTCTTGAGATTCTTTGTGATACTGTTGCTCATCTACCGCTCCAAAATTATCAGTAGTTCCTACGTAAAATTCTTGATTAATAACTTGCGTATTTGCTTTACTTGAAGAGCTAGTATTATAACGATCTTGAGTTTGACTTTGTGTACTACCTATTTTAAATTTTGTTCTATTCATAGTATCATTTATAGATTTTTCCATAGATCCTACTATATTGCCATAATTTATCGAAGTTTGCGCCTTACCTATTCCGCGTCTTATAAACTGATTTTTTGTATCGCGTAATTTTTGTCTCTCACGACTTATTTGAGATATTTGAATTTCTTTTTGTCTATCTAGTTTACCCCATTGTGCTGTATAGGAATCTAATTTGACAGTAGTTTGAATACCAGCAGTAGATACACTTACATCAATACTCGTTACATATGCTCCACCCTCCATTAACGCTCTACCAATACTAATTCCACTTGGAGCATCAGCATAAACAAAACCGCCACGCTCAGAATGTAACATAAGACTATTACCAAAAGAAGCTTTGAGTCTACCAGCTTCGTTCATCAAATCATGACCTGTATAATTCCAAGGTGCTAAATTTTCATCACGAATATATTCTAGTTTTCCACCTATATTCCTATATTGTGACAAGCCGAATTGTTTAGCTAATTCTGGAGTTAAGTCACCAGAATTCATTAAAGTTGTAACCCAAGGTCCATAACATCTTTCTTTAGATTCAAGGGATAAGGATACTAAATCTGGATAAACTGGCGACGGAACTGCCACATGCAATCTCTGAGGTAAACCAAAAGTTAGACCCTTCATTGTTTCTTTATACATATGAAATGACTGAGTTAAAGTGTTTGGACTAAATTCATCGCAATTATCTTTAATAATATTTGTGGGTTTTTTTACAAATGCTGGTTGTTGTAATCCTATAATATTACTTGGATCTTTAATTACATCTTGCGTAAGAATATGTTTCATTTTTACTGGATTCTGACTAAAATACATAGCATCTCTAAATCTAATATCCTTTAGTGGTATAGGGCGACCCGGTAAAGTAATTAGTACGTAAGCATTATTATAATCCAAATTTTGTTTTCTTGTATCTATTAAATTACCACTAAAAATTGGTTCATATATTTTATTGAATTCTGTCATATCAAAATCCGTTCCCATATCGGTAGGACTAGGAATATAATGAGCTAAATAATAAGAAAAACTGTTCTCAAATTCGCATGTATTTTCATTAAAAAGTTGTCTTGGGGGGGCAAAGGAGCCTATATCGATTACATTTCTACCAAAGAGCTTTACCTTTCTTTTAGTAACTTTAGGTGGCATATAAAATTTATCACTAAGATCACACTTAACAAAGGTGCATGTCCAATTAGTTATATCTACTCCACTTTGTAGACCTTTACTATCAGCAAAAGAAAAATCTGCACCAACATTATCTAAAGTATTAGAAATATCTGGCATCATTCCGCCAAGTAAACCGTTAGTAGTCACAGATTGTTGAGTATAATCACTTGCAGAAAATCCCTCTAAGCTTAAATAATTACTCCAATCAAATCTAACATAAGCTGAAACTCTACCATTTTCTGAAATAAAAGGGCTTAGATCTTGCGGAACTAAAAGATTCCTAACTCCACTTGGCACTTTATCGGGATAGTTATTCATCATATACAACATTTCATTAGAGCTAAATACATTGTCGTAAAGATCAAAATCAAAGAATCCACCTTCGGTTGATGGTATATAATTAAACTCAATAGTATCTGATATTGGTTGATAATTAGACTTCAGCGCGCCATCTTTAACCAAGCCAACTATGGGCATAGCATCATATGTTCCACTAGTAAGATAAGATTTCATAGGTGGACATTGAGACATTAAATTAGATAATGGTGAAAATGTTTGATACCTTACCCCGTTTATTTCAAAACTACTATTCATCTGTCTAGGTTTAAATCCAAATGGGCCTTTTGTAATACTGTGTTGATTACTTGTATTTGTATATTCAACTTTGTCTTGATAATATGAATTAGCATATACTGGTATTTTTACTAAGAATTTTTTACCTAGACATTCTTCTGCTATATTCTTAATAAAATTATAAACCTTTTTAGCATTGTCATTTTGTTTTCTTGCTAATCTTGGTAATATACTAATCATTTTAGATGCATTGGTCATAGCATCGTCTATGAGTGCAATATGTTCTCGCTCTGGAGAAATTCTATTATTTATATCATTATTTAGAGTATTAATACTATTATAGAACATGCTAAAACTAGATTGTGCTGCATCAATAGTAGATTGTAACTTTGGAAATGAAGTAGATCCAATTCCACGCATCGTATTAAAGGCATTATTCCACCAAGTTATTTGTTGTTGAAAATTTTTACCCTTAAGTTGACTATTTTGTAATATATCTTCACGTACTTCTTGTTTCATTTTTGCTAAATCTGTAGTCATTTGTGTTAAATTAGAAATAACGTTTGTCAATCCACCCTCTGGTATACCTATCTTTAATGCGCGTTTATAGTAAAGTGGATAACCATAAGGTGGGGCGCAGGGGCTAGCTGGCAATCCGTCAATCTCTAAATAATTTCTATCTGATTCAAATACGCATCGCGGAACAGTGACTGCATAATTATTACTAAGATTTGGATTATTTATCTGACCCCTTTTCGGTGTAGCTAATAAGGCCGCACCTTCAATAGCGTCATTTTCTTCTACCGATTCCATATAAACATTATTATACATTAATAAAAATTCTTTCCATCTCTCAAAAGAAACAATGGCAGATCTCAACTCCATTTCGGTAGCAATATAATAACTACCTACCCCATTGACGTTTAATGATGTTGTGTCTAATAATATTTGTTGATATGCGCCAAATCCTCTTGGTATTGTAACGGCAGAGTTTTCGCCAAAACCCAACATTCCATAGTATGGAAGAATTTGCTGCGTGATCATTTCATCGTGAGTATATTGTTTAGCTTGTAAAAGGTTTCTTTGCGCAGGAGATTGATAAGTATCTCTATCAGCAGCACCCGTAAAGAAATACATATTAACTTCATTGGCGCCAGCAACAAATTTTTCAGTTGTAACATCAGTCAATTCAAACCCAATATCTGAACTAGTTACTGTTTGTTTTTCTGAACATTTTCTCCTATCTTCGTCACTCAAGTTGCTGGCTTGACAATCGATAATTGATCCATCGTCACGATATACATTATCTAAGTTTCTAATATATTCAGAGATCTTTCCGTACTCTTGGGCTGGAGTTTTATCTATTGCGTCAATTCTTATTATTCCAGCTACAAGTTTTTTTGGATCATTACTTTGATAATATGTATTCCAAGCTTTTATATACTGATATTTTGGATGACCGTTTACTGGCAACAAAGTCACAAATAATTCGTGATTTACTATTTCGCAAATCTCTTGTATAAAATCTAACATAGAGACTTCTTCAAAATCAACATAATACATTCGTGGAATATATGCTGTAGGCAAGCTTCCAAAGTCTATAATATAATTATAGCCACGAAATCTAATAAAAGTTTCAAATCCATTATCTACATACTCTTGTGGCAAGTTACCAAAAAGTCTCATTTGTGCAGAAATACCATCTATTATTCTGTAGAATGGAATACCAACAGATGAACGTCTAGACATTCCAGTTCCAGTGATTGGAAAATTTCTAGGTAAGCCATTATGAATATTAGAGTGATACCCATCTTTAAAATAGTTATCATACAAGCCGCTTACGGGAGATCCCATATACGTAAACTTACCAGTGTATTTACCATTATCTTGTACAAAGTATTTTGTTAATATGCCACTTTTAGTATAATTTTGATTAAGTTCATTGAGTAAAGATGTGCTAGGATTGTGTTCTAGGAAACCGTAAACATTAATCAAATTTTCTGTTTTATATGTGCCTTCCGCATAGTTATTTAATATAAGCTTTACGCTAGATAATATTTGTCTTGGATCAACAACATTTACATTGTATGTAAATCCATTAGTACCTCTATTTTGAGTCCAACCTTGTAATATTCCACCAAAAGCAAAATGATAACGTCCACTGGGTGAAGTTGGGGTAAAAGATAATCCTACGTCAGACATCCAATTATCCATATATGGTAATCCACTAGATTGCCACTGGAAAATATTTTCAGCTTCAACTAATCCCCCCTTACCAAATGTAAAAAACACAGGACTTCCAATTGGTGGTGGGTTAAATCTATCTCCATTGACTCCTGAGTGATATATATCTGCACCAGTGCCAAGTGGTGTATTATCAGATTTATTATATTCATCATTTATAACACTAACTGATAATTGTGAAGCTGTATCTCCATAACCAGCAGAAATAGAAAAATCTAATATTGTAGCTCCAAGAAAAGTTTGTTGTACATAAGAATTAGAATTTGCATTAGAAAAAGAAGATGGAAATGAGCCAGACTGTACAAATGCAGCATTTTTTGGAAGATCTCTTGCTCCACTAAATTGTGGATCTTGTCCAAAGTATCCAGAATCTGGAACTACAGAATAATTTCCTAATGGATAAGTTTTATTAAATTTTGTCATTTATATATCCTATCTATTTCCACTGCCTATACCATTACCGCCACTACCAGTTGGAGTAGGCGGGTTTGGTGCCGTTGGAGGACTATAAATTCCGCTACCTAATCCGCCTACAGATCTGTAAAATTGATATCCTCTATTATTAAATATATTAGATACACTAGATGGCTTTACTGTATATTGAAAAGGCGATTTATCATTAATTAAATTAAATCCGTTACTATTTGTACCATATCCTAAATAGTTAGTAAACATAAATCCTTGACCTACTCTATTCAAAACATTTCCTTGATCTTTAAGACCACTAGCATTAAAATGATAATTACCACTAGATGCTTGATTATAAATTTCTTGTGCATTGCTAAACATATAAATTATCCAAAAATATTTGACATACTAGTACCGCTAGGGCTACTTTTAAAATTAATACCACTAGTATAAATTGGAAAAAAAACTTCATTGCCATTCCTTAAAGCGTCTAGATTACCATATCTTTCTTTGCCAACTACATTTTCATCCCACCCGCTAGGAAAAACTGTAATATATGACGTTCCACCTCTATTAATTTGTTCTTGTAAAGAGTCTGCAAAGTGTGCATAGCCACTTGGAAGAACGTAACCATATATGCCACTTTTAGGATATTTATTTGGATCATTAGCAAAGTGACTTGGATTATTGGCCATATTATTTATCCAATTCGTATGTCCAACTAAGATTAAGTGAATAGCGCCCCTCTTTAGGCGACCACGTTTCTGTAGTTGGATTCATAAAATATTTTCTTATTCCAGGTTCAGACATCGGAGAAACTCCACTAATAAAATTAACAATTTGTGCGCGATATGGTTCATAGAGTATAGGTTTTTTTAAAGCCGCAAATCTACTAGCGTTTGCTTGTCCACTTGGGTAATAAGTGTCGTAATAATCTAAAACAAATTCAAGAGATACATCTCTTCTGTACTCTGTTCTAGTTCCCATAGATTGAAAGATTGGGCCTTGCTTGCGACCAATCACTGGTATCGTGGCGTAAACGTCGCCTGGATATGTATCATTTATGGAAACGGATTCGTGGGAAACGCCTGAAATAAAGTTGGTAGGACGATTATCAAACTCTACAGTATAATCTATAGTTCCTTGAATTTTATTTAATCCTATAGATATATTTTTAGGTTGAGAATTAAGAGCTACTCCTACTGCACTGTTAGCTCTTTTATAAATTGATGAACTAATACCAAAAATACCACTACCACTAATTTTACCCCAATGCTTGATTGCCATATCATATTTGCCACTTTCGCCAATTGCTGGGCGATAATCTCCAGATGGCCTTTGTGATAATCCTTGTACGCTTCCATTAATAGATACATTTAAGAAAGGGCTTTGGTGATCGCTAGTCACTTGCATAGTATATGTTTCCATAGCTCCACTATTAGAGCCACCAGAACATACTAAAAATGTTTCAGATAAAGAATAAGATCCTTCTGTAACACTAAAATTTTCACTAACTGTATGATTAAAATAATCACCGCTAGATAAAGATGAAATAAAATAACCTTTACCTAAATTACTAGAATTAGTATAAAAATCCATCAAACTTTTAGTTGGGGCATTTACACCGCCAGATCCTAAAAGATATTCTTTTACAAAATCTTTAGCAATTATCCAGCCAGCAATATTAGCATTGTCAAAATATGCAGTTCTTCCTGTAGCAGATAAATTTCTTGTTACTCTATAAGTTGGCGCTTTAATGAATCCATAATCATCTATACTAAAAAATTGATCATCTTCTTCAACTGACCAATCTTCAGAGAAATCCTCTATATAAGCCCCACTAACATATCCGCGATCTGTTGACAAACCACTAGATCCATGTAAAAATGTAAAGTTTGTTGGAGAAAGTCCAGATGCGTGGGCGTCTGGATGATTAGAAGGCAAGCCAAGAGGATAATTAGCATTTCCAAACTGATTATGATATAAAACATATGTGGTTAGTTCAATAGTATATTTACAAGTATCAAACCATATACCTTCTTCAAAATTAATAGAGTCTACTACACAATGACAACTTATAGCTGGATTGCCACCAGTATCATAGGTGTGGTATACTTTTAAGTGTAAACCGTCTGTTGCAAATAGCTCCCTTAATCCCCTTTGTTGTACTAATATGGCCCCTAATCTTTTATCTGGATCTACATTAAATCTGCTTGGCCCTTTGTGATCCCAAGTACCATTAGTATATTCTGAATAATTTGAGCCTGTATACCACGCTGGATTTGAATCTATCAAACCACTACCAGAGGGAGTTCCTTTACCAGCAATTAAAGTCCCATTAAGTACAATCTTATATGAATTACCAAACCTAACAGAACTAGTTCTATTATTTTGCTGAGTAATAGTTATAAGTGGCGTTGGCCTTATAAAATACTCTGCACCCAATTTTGCTCCACTTACAGATATCATATATTATTTACCTTGTCCTCTAAGTAATAAAGTGGATGGCAACAGTCCTTGTCCACTAGTGTAAATATTAAGTGAATTATTAATTCCAGAAATAGTACCAGCATTATTAAATAAATTCAACGATCTTGTGCCGCTACTAATAATACTACCTGTATAAAAATCCAATGTATTATACACATATGCACTTGAAGGTGCTACTACTTGTAGTAACATATAACCGCTACTTTTGATATGCTGATCTGGTCCAGCATTAAACAATGCAATACCGTTTTCTATCTTAGAACCCTGTAATAACTGTCCATAAACGCTTTCTATATATGGTCTATTTTCTATATTTCCATATTGATTTCCATCTAGCCCAGACCCCTCAAGGTAAAGCTCTCCTTCACTATTTGTAAACACAATTCCCGTAGAAATAACTTCTATATTAGATTTATCGTATTTAGACTTATCGACATCTATAACAACTTCGGATAAGTCCTTATCATCAGAAAATATTTTTGCGTTAAGCCACATGTTTTTATTACTAATGGCTGGAGGTTGATTTCTAATCATACCATCATATATGTGGATAGAGCCAGCTTTATCTATACCTGAACTTGAAACATTTAATCCGTACTTATGAGATGGGGCAGAAATAATGGCATTATATTTTGCGTCTACTCTATCTACTCTTTCAATTGCTACAGAATTTCCAAACATATTGTTTTCTGAATAATTTTGTAGATTAGAATTGTAGCCTTGTGGTACTAATTTTTCTTTTAGTGTCCAACTTTGTGTTTTAAATTGCCAATTGTTGATCTCATTTTCGTAACTAAAAACAGCGCCCCTATTCAAGACGGGTGTACCGCTATACAAAATCCTATTTTGAGATGAACCCAAATCAGTGACCTTATGTAGTGGTATGTTGAATTGAAAATCAAATTCTTTTCTTATAAATGCAGTTCCACTATTATATATATCTTCTACATAATTTGAAAAATCATGGAATGGAGCGCCAACCAAAAGCATATCTCCATCTATATCTAATGAAGCTCCAAATTTGTCGGGATGTAAGCTACTACTAAATAGTAATCCAGACGAATAGTTATGAGTCCCAATAGTACTCAAGGAGCTTTGATAGTTAGTAATATCCTGACCAGCATTAATAGTTTGTGGTCTTAGCTTTTGCTTAAAACTCCAACGGCTTGCTTGACCAATTTCATTTACTCCACTATTATCATTCTCATAAATATATACGACACCAGCGCCACCATATTTACTTAACTGTAAATTAGAACTATTACCAGAACTCCAATTATAAACTGAGTTTTCATTGCTAAATCCAGCAAATGGAGATCCAACTACTAATTTATTTTTATAAAGAGCTATAGAATAACCAAATAAATCTCCAACAAATCCAGAAAAGAGAATATCATTATGCTCTATGTCAATAAAATCTTTCCCTAGTTTGCTGACAGTCCTTGGTATTTTACCGTTTATACTATCAGAGTACTGAGATCGATCTACGATTTGTTTCCTACCATCTGGCCCCTCAAAGACTACGCCAGACGCACCCCATCTTATGTAACTATTATTATTAACAATGTCACCGTAAAAATTTTCTAGATCTTCTTGTTCTTTTCCAGACTTTTGTTTTCTCTGGACAGAGCCTGGATTTATAGATGATAAATTTGTTGAATATTGATTTAAAATTAAAGTATTTTTTGTAGTACTTCCACCGAAAGCACTATGTAAGCCTGTTAGACCACTAGCATGAAAGTATCTTACAGGACTTCCACGTTCTGGAGATATAATCTTAGAACTAATATTGAATCTTTTCCCACCACGTTGAGTAAGTTCCGCTGGTGCGTTGTTTGGATATAGACTAGAAATAAAATTTATAACGTTGGATTTAATTAATCCATTATTCAAAGTGCATGAACCTTGAACAAGACTTTTATCACTGATTAGAATAATATTAGATCTCTTATGACCATTAAAAAATACAGAAAAATGCTCTTCTTCTTGAGCAGCTACTACCGGACCATCCTCTATCTCTTTATTGGAACAACTAATAGTAGAAATTAAAGATGGTGAATCTAAATACCCTCCTTCATTAAAGTCAAAATTTTTCTTTATCTCATACTTATCACAGTAGAAAATGAAGCTTTCTGGTGCTGGCAGACCATTAGGAGATCTTGGAGGCTCATAAAATTCACTAACAAGACCATTAGCATTGTTATAAGCACAAATGTCTTCACAATATTTTGTATTGTTATTCATTATGGGTCTAAGTTTGGCTGGTATTGTTACTGAATATTCTGCCCTTCCACCGTATGTCATTAACCATTGTTGACCCACAATTTCTGTTATAAATGATGTTCTAGGTATTCTTCTTACAAATGACGCATTCCCTATTGGATGAAACACTCCAGAAATAGAAACTATTCTATGTGTGTGTGGTACGTAATTAGTACTATTTAATAGTCCAATGTTACCGTTACGTGTATCAAAATTTATTCTTATGAAATCATTTCTTGCTCTACCAGTAAAAGTGCTTGTTTGTAATAAAGATCTACCAGAATTGCTTAAACTAGTATTAAAAGATATTTGATTACCTTCATCGTCTGGATTAGGATCTGGATTATTTGAAAAATTTGGAGAATATATATTGATAGGTAATATTTCATTTTCAAATTCTGATATATAATTAATAAAGATAGTATATCCACTGTTTTGAATAACTGGTATGTCAATACTAGCACTACCATCTATTTCCCATATTGCTGGAACATCAATAAATTCATTGTCATGTATTGGAAATGGACGAGTAATTACATCTTTTACTGTGTCTTTAGTTTGATAGTAGTATTTGCCTTGTATTGGCGTAAATGGTGAGTGTCCGAAGCCAGCATCAAATAATGAGTCTGGATAAAAACTATCTATTGCAATAGTTTCATTATTTAGAGAAGATAAACAAGATTTGATGACACTGCTATCATTATTAAATCTAGGTATATCATCATTTTCTCCAGCATTTAGTCTATCATAAGAGCTAGCAAATCTACCAGCAGCATTCAAGTAAACTGGTTGAGTGTTTATATTTAACTTGTTTGAAAGATTTCTCACCGCTAATGCAGAAGCTGAACTATCATCAAATGTAACAATAAGTTTTTTGCCACCTAGATTTAACCAGTTTTTAATATTTACTATATCCAAATCAGAAGGTTGCGCATTCTTAGTGTTTGGTATCCAGCAAACATTAATATAACTAGGTATTTCACCAGTAAATACTTGAACGTCTGCTTGTATGCTATCAATATCAAAGAAAAGTTCAGCTAAGAATGATTCAATGTATCCATCTTTAAAAGAAGATCTACCCGTCCACCCACCTATAATCCCTATAATTGATGGTGTTATACACTGATAATCATTTTTTCTTAACTTAGATACATCTGATTCATTTACTGTAATAAGATTAGTATAAAATTGAATATTAATGTCTTGACTACCACCTAATAAATTATTCTTACTTTCGGATAATACGGTGGCTAATAATGCAACCTGTGAGTTATGACCAACGTCATCTGGCGTAGTATATATTTCTTCTGCACATAACACTTGCCTATCTGCAATTTGTCTTGGTCTTAATACTGGATCAAACTGCCTAATATCTGCCTTACCTTGAATAATTGGATCAAATCTATCACTTGGTAATGGATCAAAAAAGTCGCCATTATAAATTATTGACCCACTTTGAAAGTTATACAGAAATTGGATTTGATTATTGTAATCTTTTACGTTTTCAGCATCCCAATAATAAACTGTATTATTTTCTATTAAATCTGGTAATTGCACAGTTCTTGTTTGATATATTGGAAACAAACCTGACTCAGCAGGCTCTGCTGGATAAAATAAAGTATACGGTTGTGTGTATTCACCGGCTACTAATAATGGTCTAGGTTCTTGATTAGGTAAATTATAAATAGAAGAATATTTCCAAGGATTATTGAAACTACTGTCTGAAGTATAATCAGATGGTTTATATGATTTAAAAAGTCTTGCCCAATTAATAGTTGCTCCATTAAGTTTCTTTCTACCTCTTCTATCCTTAGATTCATATTTGACACTAAAAGAAGCTCTCAAATCCCCATTGTGAGCTAGTGGTAATTGACATCTATCGTTAAAAAAATCACAAAATGGCATATACAAAGTTTTATGATTTGGTACATGCATTCTAATATCTGCTGCGCCATATCCAGTAAAATTTTGTCTATAATTTACAGTAGTTGGAGTAATATCTACTGGTTGAAATGATGGTAAAATATTAATTTGATTACAATTATTATTTTCAGCTAATGCTTCATATTTATTTTTTGCTGGATGTAATCTCATTCTAGAATCTAATTTACTTAGAATTTTATTAATGATTTCATTAGATTGAAAATATTTACCATTATCTTCATAGATAGGATCGTTGCCGACTAAAACAAGAGTTCTATCACCTAGAGATAACCAATCTTTGATATTAGATATTATTTCATCACTAGCGGCATCTAAGCTCGGAGTTGTAATAAATGCAAGTCCAGCATCTTTTGGTATTTCAATTTCGGAAAATTCTAATTTTTTATAACTTGGAGTATTCAATCCACCATTAAAAATATTACCTAAAATTTCTATATCTCCAGACTCTTCACCAACATTACCAAAACGACTGAATGATACAACTTTGTTATGACTATAATAATTTCTAGATTGGAAAACTCTTACAGATCCAGCGTATTGTTCTGATGGAAACAATCCACTTTGGTTACTTGTATTTAAAGCTCCATACCATAGATCTGTATCGTCAAATCTATTTAAGCTATCTGTAGGAGATCCAAAAGCTATGACGCTGCCATCTTCATTAATAGCAGTACTCCAACCTAATCTGCACGTATTTATTTGTCCTAATACCCAACCTTTATATTCACCACCAGTATATGGAATATCATCATAATTATAGATAAAATTAGTTTTGTACTCTTTAGGCAAATTGCCGCCCCAAAAAGTAGTATCTTGCCTATAATCAAATTTTTCTTTTTGTGATAGCTTTCCGTATGTGTGAAAACCTTTGTTGTACTGATTGCCAGAAGTGGCATTATAAATATTTAGTAGATTGATTTTATTTCTATAGTTTAACCATGAACCTAAAGTATTATATATAGTATCTTTTACTTCTGGATCATATACTAACATATGACAAGCTTCATTAACATATGGAGATCCAATCAAGACATTTAATGAGTCATCACTAATACTAACAGATTTACCAAATCCATTATATTTAAAATCAGATGTATTTTTTAACTCTTGTACAATATTCCAAGAGCCGCTCTCTTTTTCAAATACGTAAACTCTGCCACCGAGACTTGGAGTAAAATTAAACTCTTGTAAATTAGTATTTATAGAACCTAATCCAAATGACTCAGCAAATAAGAATGTTTCATTATTATTTGAAATTCTACCAGTGTCTAATAAATTATTGAGTATAATTTTAGACATAACTTTCCAATCTTCAGCAAGATTAAATGATGGGAAAAATTCATAAACATTACCACTAGTGGGCGTATTGTAAAAATTAGTTAATCCACTAGCATAACTATATTCACGATACCAATTACTGAAATTAGTAATAAGTGGCTCTACAGCTTTTCTATTCAATGATTTACTATTATCACAATAAATTCCAATAGTTATAGGTATATTGTTATGAACTTCCTGGTCATTTGGAGGAAAAGCTTCTAGGAATACATCAATTGTTCTTCTTAACATATCTTCATCAATAGATTGCTTATTAGATAAATATGCTTTAGTATTAGATCTAGGAATTAATGTTTGATATAGATAATTTCCCCTAGTATAATTATCATAATAGATATTTGAAAAAGATCCTGTGGGTTGAATAACTAAAAGTTTGTTTTCAATCTGTAGTGGTGGATCTGCATAATATTTATACAATACATTATTTTGGTCCATGATTTGTTTTAATTCAAGATCAAAAAATGCCATAGGTTCCATATAAAAGTTATTATATGTACTTTCATTGGGATTAAATTCATCAGCAAAAACTATAACGCAAGTTTTAATCTTGTTAGTAGAAATTTGATCAAACGTTCTAGAGAATTCTGCATCTGGACCGCCAGCCACAATTATTTCTCTTTGATTAGATCCATAAGATTTAATACCTGAATTAATAGCTGTCGCCAAAGATGAACCAAGTTTTCTTCCTTCTTGTCCAGCATTCCACTGTGTTCGCGGGATAGGAAGTCCAGCAATGGGTGATACTGGACTTAATAAAGTCGGATAATCTAATACATATCCAGAAGGCAACGTTAACCTATCTTCAATAACCCATCCAGTTTTATCAGAACTTAAAGTGCCACTATTTAAGCTTGGCTCTGGCAAACGTCTATATACATAAACAGATCCGGCGTTAGTTACGCCGCTACCATTATCAATAAGAGTTTCATTGGGCGCTCCGATGACTAAAAGATCTTTTGACGTTGCTACAGAATAACCAAATTTTGCGTTTTCCATTCTGTTGTTTGATATTATTTTAGTTCCAGAAAATGCAACATTGTTATTAGTTCCATATTCCCATTCTTCAAATTTTGGTGGTACTAAATTAAAATTGTCGTTACCAGTTAAAGCTTTGGCTGAAATAAAATATGGGGCGGATGGAACTAATCCTTCGTACTTTTTAATTCCATAGTAATTACCACTATAGCCAACCGTGTTACCAAAACCAGAAGCCGTTGGATTAGTATATACAGTTTTCGCTCGGAATATACCGCCGTCAACACATCTATCTTCAGTCCATTGAGTTTCGTGTGTGTATATTCCCTTTTCTATACATGTGCCGCTACTTGAACAATCTCCCTCACAGATTAAATCTACTCCGCGAATTTCATTTCCTACTGGTATGCTGGCATAGACATTATCATCAATTTTAATATTAACGCCTGGACGTATTCCATTCCATATAATTTGTCGTTCACCCGACTTTAGTATGGTATCAAGATATCCGTCTAATCTCATATCTAAAGAATTAGAAACATCATAAGTAGTAAAATAATTAGTTGTATGTAGGTTAAAATAAGAGTCAGTGACAGTTAGATCTGTGACTTCTGTATATAAATTAAATATGGTGCTATATTTTAAAATTACCGCTTCAGCTTCAGATGGTCTTACAAACAGTGGTAAATATGAAGTCTCTTTGTTAAAGATATCATAAGTTACCATAGGCATGGAAGAGTTTTGTGCGTAAATTTGTTGTATAGGACCAACAGTATGTAGATTTAAAAATTCATTATCTACATATTGACCAGAAATATACAAGTTAATAGCGTTTGGATCAATTGAACCAAATAACATATCGTCAGAACCAAAGCTATTACCAACAGATCCACCTATGTATATAGGTATAGAGTTTTGATCAAGGCCAGAAACAGAAGATATATACAAGCTAACTACCTGTGGGTCTACTTTATAAATTGGCCCTCCGCTTACATTGAGAATCAAATTATCAAATGATTCTTCGTGTGGTCTTACTACTAAGTCAAGGAAATTAAATTCATATTTTTGTCCATTGGTAACAAAATCTATAAACGAATTATTGTCTTGCTGTTTAGATATATAGTTATTTAGTTTTACATTAACTGAATTAATTCTAAGTCTAGATTCATATGGAGTACCAGATGGATAAGCTATATCATACTGTATAAACATCTTGTCTAAGTCAGATGAAAAATATTTATGATTAAATTCACTAATGCGTTTTTCTTCTGGAAATATAGACCAAGATTCAGACTCATCAACAAAAGAATCAAAATCAAATCCTGTTTGTAGTAAACCAATATAATTTTTATTTTCTAAATAATGTATCCCACGATTTATTAGGCCAAAGTTTTTAGCACTGTAACTGCTTGGATCTTTATTAGTAGTATATAAACTAACTATGAGTTTGGGGCCGCGTTCACCATTGGGCCATATTATATTACCACTAGATATATGCTCAAAAACAGTTTCTACCATCAAAGAATCTTTAATAAAATTATAACCCTGTGGCAAGTTTTTATTCACTCTAATGCCAGCAGAATAAAAATTGTCTGGAGCATCGCTTAAGCTTAATCTTAAGAAATCATTTTCAATTTGTGAATGATATGATAAAGCATTAGCATTAAAGCCAGATGGTAAAGAAATATGAGTTTTATTTGAATATGGAGATCCATTATTCTTAATGTTGTAATAGATAAAATCATATCCACTTCTTTTAGATAAAGTTCTAAATTCGCTAGATGAAAAATCTTTGTGTCTGTAATCACCAAACGACCAATCATCTACGCCTTCGTCAATAAAAGAGTGAAGGTGATGTTTATCATTAAAATTATAATGAGCATTAAAAGAGTCAAAAAATCTATTTACATTAATAGTTTTTTGTTGTAGAATAGTATTTCCATCAACTATATTTGCGATATTCGATATACCGCAGTTGGTAATAAAGCTATTAAAATTACCACTAGATCTTGTATCGTGGCCTAAGATAATTGGGCTAGATCCACTTGTGATAATAAAATTACCCTGAGATGTATTTCTCTTTAAGTTCCAACTGTTATAATTTTCTAGTTCGTTGTCTACGTAAAGATTAAGCTTTCTAGAATTATCGCTATTATAAGTTACTAGTACTCCAAGTGGATATGAATAAGAATTATATGCTACACTATCCTTTACAGTAATTAAGTTTCCACTATTATCTGTAGATTGAGAATATAAATATCCTCCAGAATATCCTAATAAAAACTGTAAAGTATTATTTGCTGTATACTTAGATGCTATAATTCCAGATTGAAAATTTGCATCAATGTAAGGTGATAGTCTAACAAAAAAAGCAAATCCTTCTGATGGATCAAAATTATTAAAAGTTACATTATTGACACCAGATAACAACAGGCAGTTTTCAAAAGAGTCAGCTATCTTGCCGTAAAGTGGATTATTATTATAACCACTAATAGCTGTCCAATCTATTGTTCTATAATCGGTTGGGTTATTAAATATTGAAGTTGTATTAAATCTTAATCCAAAATTAGAATATAAATTTGCACTATGTTTTAAAACACCAGAACTACCGATTAAATCATCATAAATAACTTGCCCACTAATATTATCAAAATTAAAATAGCCATTTAAGAATGGTGAGTCTACATATTCTCTAGTAAAAGCAAAATCTTCGAATTCTAATGTACTAAAAGATGAGTTAGATAAACCTTCTGAACCTTTCCATCTTCTTGAATAATTTTGCTTAAAAGTTTCTGGAGAATCATAAGCGTGAGGAATTTCTGATATGGTAGATAATCTATTTGGAGTACTTGAAGTAGAACTATTTTCTTTAATGTTTGGATATAGAATAAGATTATTTTTTTGATTATACTGTGGTTCTCCAAGCGTGTGCATAGCTAAAGCATTAGATGGCTTATAATTAATAACAATTTGCATAGACGATATAGCAGCGCCACTTGGTAGTGGATATATGTCAAGATGTAGCTGCTCAAAGTATGTACTTAATCCATATTCTGGAGATTGACCTAATCTTCCTATGTCTGGATAAATCTTTAGTGGTATATTATATTCTCTAAACTCTGTTGAATTAACAACATTGGGGGAAAGTTTATAATGATCACCACCTATATTTAGAGGCTTAGTCTGAGAAAAATATTGAAATTTATCTGACATTGCCTCATTAGAAAAACCTAGTGAGTCTAGGGGAGCAAAACCAGATTCTTGTGGCACACTTCCGCTACCACCAATATCATTTTGTAGAAAACCACCAACATCAGATGTAACATTTAATAACTTGTCATCACTATACCCAACAATGTCTATGGCATAATCTCTAGAGCCAATAGATTTTTTAGCCTTAATTCTTAACGATATATTGTCAACAACGAAGAACTCATTTATTGGCGGTAATTTAACTAGCTCGGCAGTCCTAAATGAACTACTTAAACTAGCAAAAGCGCCGCCCCTATAAACTAATAATGATTCTAGTGTTTTATGCGTGAATACTAAATGTAACTTACCAGAGTCTGCAATAGAACTAGATATTAATTCAATATAATCACTGTTGTCATCATTAATAATACTATTAACAAGTATATTAGAAGACGATGTTGTGTTATTTAATATTCTTGTTCCACTGCTACTTGGCGCAGACCCCCAAACCGTATCAACCTTTGGAAATACATTATTGCTATAACTAGATGGTAATAATACTTGTGGACTTAAAAATCTTTCTATCCTATCTCCAGTTTTGCGAACTTCAGTATAAAAATTTAAGTAAGTGTCATTTATTATATTTGCTGCACCAAAATTAAATATTTCAATTTCTGATATTCTTATACTATTAACTGGATTTAATGCCTCTTGCGACCTTGTAGAAAATGGAGAGCCGATGCTTAAATAATCATCATCATCAACAACTACATTATTATTTGATATTTTATCATCAAACCCCTCATTAAATCCCGCAGTAAATGGAGCATCATTACTATCTATAACAATATCAAACGTGATAGTATAATCACCATTAGAATTTAGTATTGGATAATTTAAATCTTGAGTAGCTAATGTTGCATTATTTTTTATTGGCCTAGTTATATATGTTGTATAACTAATTTGATCTGGAGTATTATCAAAATTAGAATCACCGCGCACATCAATATCTCTATATTGGATTATTAAATTGCCGCTTGGATCTTCAAACTTAATATTTGATATAGTGTATTTATATGGGTTTTGGTCTGGATCATTAGGACTATAAAATGGGGCAGCTGCCCTAATAAATAATCTACTTTCTTTGGGTGTTAATCTAGGATTTTCTACGACTGCCTTATATCTATAATGTCCACCAAGATAAATCGAAGATGGTAGAATATAAGATAGTGTATCGCTTATTGTTCTACCGTCGTTTCTAAAGTCACCAACAAATATGCCGCCGTTTATACTGTTAAAAAGATTTTCAGTTTGTAATTTTTCATTTACCAATACTTGACCGCTAAGAGAAGTTATTAAATCTTGCACCGGGTACAGTTTTTGAGTACCGTTGACGGGTGCAGCAAAGAAGTTATCATTATTATTTGCTTGTTCTTCTATATTGTCTAAGAATACATCCCCGCTTATTTTGTCGGCTACGCTATTTAAACTAGATGCAGTAGATAAGATAGATTTAGAACTAAGTGTTAGACTTATATTTGGCCTAATAGATGTGCTAGTCAAAAGACTAGAAATAATATTTTGGGTAATATTGTAATTTTGTTTAGGAATACTAGCACTTGAAATAAGTTTAGTTAAACCTAAATCGCTAATATATAAACCAAATTTAGATGAAAGTGCAATTCTTTGATTATAAGACATCTGAACAGTCAAGTCTGCCCCTAAGAAGCTAGAAGCAACTATATTAACTGGGCCTTCGCCGTTTAATCTAGATGAGCAAAAACAGAATGTAGGCATTAATTGTCCTTATAATACAGATGTTCTTCCAAATTTAATATTACCAACATTATTTACTTTTACACCTTGTAACTTTTGTCCTAAGTCTTCCATCAATTGTTGTTTTAATCCATCAGCCATACTTTGTAGGAATTGACCGCCGTTAATATTTAGGTTTACATCACCCAACTTGTGTGAAACCTCAGTATTGCCCAACTTACCAACTTGCTCTGAGAAATTCTCCATAAATCCATCGAATCCTGACATGAATTTACCTAGTTGCTTAGAAAGTTTTTGTACATCAAAATTAACGTTAGATATATTTCTTTCATTTTGAACAACTTTGTTTTGTGTATCCTGAGTTTGTAATGACTGTGGAGAGCTTGTTAATTGTTTAAATATATTGGGAATAGACGATGGGTTGTTATTTAATCTTTGTGCATTAGCTGTATATTGCCCATTATTAATAGATCTCAAGAAAGAGAGATTATCACCACGATTTACAGCACCCCTATTTACTACAAACTCGCCGGGAGTTAACATCGCTGGAACGGTATCTGTTCCCTTTGGAACAAAGTTAATAAGCTGTCCTTTACTAGCATACACGATTCCGCCACGACTTCTGTTTTGAGGTTGGTTATTTAATATATCTGTATTTAAACCAGCATTTTGAATTTTTAATTCTGCCGTGGCTATATTCATTTCAGCGCGTGATACTTCCATAGCCGCCATTTCTGCACCAGTAGCACCGGCTTCACCTAATAATCCACCGTATTCTCTTAATCGCCTATTACTAGCCTCTTCTTCTTGGGTAGTACCAGCTAAGATTTGTGCCATTCTTGGGTTTTGTATACCTCTTGATCCTAGAGATGCTGTTGCGGAAGACTCTAGTAATCCACCAGCACCAGCAATTCTTTGACCAAATAGCTCAGTAACTCCAGCCTCTTTCTGTCTTTGTAAATTCTGATAAGCTCCACCTAAAGCCTGTCCACCAAATTGGTTAATAGCAGCTTGATTGCCAGTACCTATAGCGGCAGTTGCTCCTACAGCAGCCTGTTGTTCAAAAAACTTATCAATATCTCCAGCCAATAGTGATTCTAGAGAATCTTTCTCTAGTTTATTTTTCTCTTTAGTTAACTTAAGCTGTTCTTCTTCTGCTGATATTAAATCTCTAATGAGTTTAACTTGATCCTGTTGAGCTTTTTTGAGATTTTCTCTAATTGCTTCATCTTTGACGCCTTGTTGGCCCGACACTTTACCCTGCAAAGCCTTTTGTTCTAGTGCAGCAAAATTACCACGAATTTGATTTAATCCAGCGCGTAAAGATGCGGGATCTGAACCCCTTATATCACCTACGCCAGCAATTCTTCTACCAGCGTTTGCGCTTTCAATTGCCGCTTGTCTTTTTATTTCTGGAGTGACAGCCCTGCCACCGTATTTAGATTGTATTTCAAGACCTTCTAAGTTTAATGCTATAGACTGACGTTGGGCTTCAACAAAAGATCGCTCAGACTCAATTCTTTGCTTGTATAAAGTATTTAATTCAGAATTTACCTTTTGCAAATCAGATATCATCTGATTTACCTCTTTAGTCATACCAACACCAGCCTCATCTAATTTCTTAAGCAAGAAACTATAATCACCAGCAGCAATTTGCTCCCTTTCTTTGTCGCCAATCTCAATATCGCCTAAAGCATCACCAATTCTTTTACGAGCCTCATCACCAATTCCAGAATCTTTTAACTGTTGATCAACTAATGTACGAAATTTATCTCCTGCTGCTTCTGGACTCATGTTTGTAAATCCACCAGCTTTAATGTCCTCTTTTAATTGATCAAAAATGCCACCAGCATTTCTCTGAACTTGTGCTAAAGCTGTAAGATTATCCTTAAATTTTGCAACTTGTTGATCACTAGCGCCAAGAGATTGCATAGTTCCTGTAACATCATTTAATGCGTTATTGAAATCGTTTTGGCTAATGTTTGCTCCAGCAGCGGTAAGGGCAGCTGTTAATGTATTAGCAGATTGAGCGACAGCCAAATTGCCAGCTTGTAGCCCAGCGGTAAAATTTGTAACAGAATTTACAGCAGCGCCAGTTACAGAAGTTACATTTCTCAAACCGAGATTCATTGCTTCAAATTGTTTTCTAGCAATTTCAACTTCTTTAGCGGTATTACCAAAAGCTTCTTTAAGTAATTTTAGTTCTGCTGGATTTTGATTATAAACCGCTTGTAATTCTTTTGGTAAACTAGCAAAAAAATCAGCAAAATTACCGCCAGCCACAGCTATATTTCTAGCTTGAGCATTAATAGCTGGTGCCGCTTCTGATAATACTTTATCTTTATTTTCATTCGCTTTCTTAATTGATTCATCTCTATCTTTTTTCTCTTTGGCTGTATCTTGCGGTAAACGAGTTGCCATAGATTGAGCATTAGCAACAGATTGTGCCTGTCCAGAAAATTGGTTTAATACTTCTTTTGCACTTTTTCTACCTTCTGATAAATCCTTAAGAGCTTGGGTAGTCTGTTTAGCTTGGTCTTGCATTAACTTCATTGTATGAGAAGTAGCAGCCGTAGCTTGAGCAAACTGCTGAATGGTTGAAGTACTCTGTATCCAACCACCAGTTAAGCTTGATAAAATATCCCTAGTTCCATTTGCAAAATTTTCCAAATTACCAGTAGCATACAATACTATTGCTCCAATTCCAACTATAGCAGCCGCAGCAATCGCTAATGGTACAACGAGAGAATATAAAGCAGTTGAAAGTCCAGCCAGTGGAGGTATCATTGATGTTACAGATGCTAAGAATAAAGGCACGATTGCAGCAACTGCCACAATACCACCAGCAAAAATACCACCACTATTAATAATATCTTCTTCAGCTGTTTTTCTAGCTGATAAAGTACCAACTAATGCTATATTTCCATCTGCCATTGCCTTGTCATATTCTGCAACTGTTGTGCTAGTAGAATACAAAATACCAGCAGCTGCTGAAAATGCGGAAGCGGTAATGGTAGCAACACCAGCAACAGCACCTAAAGAAGAAAACAGTTTTTCAAATCCAACAGAAGAACTAGATATTCCAAAGAATTTTCCGACTTTTTCATCTAATGTAGCTCCTACCTTAGCAAAAGTTTCACCTAATTTTTGTGGTATTGTAGCTATATCGCTAAAGCCTTTTATTTCAATACCAGCTACTGATTCTAATATAGAAAGAGAACTACTAATAGCTGTAACAGAAGATAATGCGGCACTTGCAATGCGAGTAAACGCATCATCAGTACCACCAGCAGTTTGTATTAATCCATTTAAAGCAGCACTAGCGCCAGTAAGAGCTTGACTAAACGTAAACATACTCTTATTAGATTTTTCGCCACCGCCACTGGCTGGTGTGCCAGAAGGAGCGCCAGCGTCTGGTGTCCCAGCAGGAGTACCACCGGCTGGAGTGCCACCCGATGGTATTGGAAACGGGAATGGAGTATCGCCGCGCCTTCTAGCTTCTGCATCAAAACCTGCGGGTTGGCCACCAAATCTATATTCCATTTTTTCTTTAGCTATATCTTTTCTGCTTCTAGCGTCATCTAAAGCATTACGAGAGCTTTCTTCATCTTTAGTAGCTTGATCTATGGTGTCAGCTAATCTGCTATAAGCAGTAACTAAAGTATCCATTTCTTTTTCAACTTCTTTTAGCTTTTGAGCAATTACAAGAGATTCATTTCCAGTTGCTGTTTTTGCTTGTTCTTTAAGCGTTTCTCTAACGTCATATAAATTGCCAATCTTTTCTCCATACGCTCCACCGCCATCCGAAAACCTAACTCTACCACCCTTATTCAATCCCAAAGCCTTAGTAGCTTTTGCTCTAACAATAAAACTACCAACTGGTAAATTAGCAGGAATACTATCACTAGTACCAGTTCCCGGCCCCTTGAATACGCTAATACCACCACCACCAGAGAATCCACTCATTCCATTACGGTCAGCTTGATTCATTCTATTTAACTTACCATAACCAATTTTCTTAGCAATTTGTGGTGGAACATAAGCTTCACCATTACTTACTAAGGCTGGCACCGTACCGCCAGTTTCAAAACCAAGGCGACCACCATTAGCTCTGCTAAAATACTGTAAAGCCATTGCTCCACTATTAGCATTATCTCCCATGCGTATAACAGAGTTTTTATCGTTAATTAACGATGGAGATTTACTATAACCGCTTTGTAAAATCCAAGCCGGATCAGTTGGGGCTGGCCAAGTTTCAGGCTTACCGTAAAGTTTAGGATCAATGGCAGCTTGGTTTCTTGTCCAATCATCTGGTTTAAGTGGAGTTTTCTTTACGTCACCCCTATTCTTAAAATAGTATTCCCAAACCTTTTTAGCTGCACCGCTTACGCTACTCCTATCAGAAGTTAACATGGCCCCCTTAGATGTAGCTTCTTCCATAACAGTATCATATAATTTTGGCCCATACCCTTGAGTTGCTTTAGATAATCCAACATAATATAAATAATCGCGCATTTTATATGCTGATACATATCCTTCTCTTTGATCGTTCTTAAAGTATGAAGCATTGATTGTATTACCATCAGAACGTAATCCTATTTTACCATAATTTTTCTCTTTTTTAGCTGGTACTTCTTCTGATGGTTTTCTGTTACCGTAAAGACCTTTCATTAATCCTTGCATTTGATCCGTAGAATCAGCTAATCCACCAACAGAGTATGACTGTCTTTGTATTCCAGCATTTCCTAATAATTCATTTAGTGTAGCATCAAGAGTTGAGGATAATACTCCATCAAGCTTATTTGCATTTTGTACAAGTGTGGTTAAAAATTCTTCCTTTCCACTATCTTCTATTCTATCAATATATGATTGTTTTAAACCATTATTTAATAAAGTTTGATTTATGTCTGGATTGAGTGGCTTAAATTCACGCGCTTTTTTTATACCCATAGACTTTACCCACAGACCCAAAGCTTCTTGATGGGCAGTTTCGCTATTGGGTGTTGTTTCAAGCTTGTTTTTATTGGAACTAATAATATTATTTAGATTAGAAACTTTATAAGATTTACCATATACAACATCAGCACTTGAGTAGCTGCTATTAAGAGCATCAAAAGCCTCTGAAAGATCATCGTTATCTCCTGTGAATAACTGAAGAACTCGCTCTTTGTATTTTGTGAAACTCTCAGCGTTTCTAGTTCTTAATCCATTAATTAGTTGGTGAGTCATTTCGTGATAGAGAGTGCTACTATCACCACCAGTTGAAGATGATCTAAAGGGGTCAGATGTTCTAACTGATATTGAACCACGACCAGTTTTCGCGGCTTTACCTTGTATGTCTTGGATAGTTTGTTCTAAAGCCGTAGATTTCAAGGAAGAAACTTTTCCATAGTTGTTTTGCGCAGCCCCGAGTTCGTCCCATACGGCCCTGGCGGCTTCTGTATCATAGCTAAAACTCCCATCATCATAAGTCTTTACGGGAGTCTTGGTAATTTTATCAGCCTGTTTTCTTTTTTCTTCTATTAATTTTTTATATCCATATAAATCTTGTTCGTGAGCTTTTGTAAATCCGGCTCCAGATACATCAAGTGATTCTACTCCTCTTGAAGTCATACCAGTTCTATCAAATTGACCCAAACTTTTTAGATTAGGAACAAAGTCTATAATTTTTGGTAGAGCCAAGTCGATGTTTTCACTAGGCAAACCAATTAACTTTGTAAAGTCTGCCATATCTTGATAAAGTGAGTCTCTTTTTATTTTGCCAGTAAAAGTGGACAGGAATCTATTTTTATCAAAGGGCTTATCATGAGCTTCTCTTACTTTATTCGCATCAATTGACATTGTTTCGTTTTTTGGAGAAGAGTATGTATTATTAAATATTTGTTCAGACGCTTTCTTAAGCTGGGCGTCTCTTATCTCTCGCTCATAAGCATTAGAAATTCTTTTTGGAAATTCTGTTGTACCAGTTCCAAAGCCAACTTTACCAGCTTTGGCAAATTTTCTAACAGTACCACCACTATTATAACCCATCACATTCTTAAGATAAGTAACAATATTATCTTTAATAGTCGAGGGGCCAGATAGAGTTCTCTTAACGTCGGTAGGAACATTTGGATCTATATTAAAATATTTAGCAGCGCCTTGCAATCCTTCTGGAAAATCAAATCCTTTACCCTTAACAGCGCCGGGGCCACCAAGTTGTTGAATTATTTGCTCAATTAATCCACCCTGAATTGTCGCATTAGTATTAGCATTTAATCCCTGAAGGGGGCTTTGTGTAACAGGTGATTTGGACTTTCCAGCCGTAACTATATCAGTACCTTGACTAATAATATTACTAACGCCTTGACTCATAGTAGTGCTAAGTCTTGTAGCTGTAGCTTGATCCATTACTCCGCTAATAACTCTAACCATTCTTGAGCTAGATAATTTATCAGATTCAATTTTAATATTTTTAGCTGCAAAAGCTTTTCCAAATAATCCAGCAGCACCAAATTCTAGTCCCTTTCCTCTCAACTTAGTTGTCTGAGCTTTAGCTGATGCCCCTTGGCGTTTTACCTTTTGAACATAAGCTTCTTTTACAGCATCTTTTACCTTTTGTTCTTCTGGGGTCAATTCTCTTCTCAAGCCCATAATATCATATGTTTTAATCTGATCTACGCCAGAAGCAACAGCGGCCTCATCTCTGGATAAAACTTTAAATATATCGCTTCTACTATTTGGGGCCACAATTTCTTTAGCTTCCTGCGGAACACTAACTTGTTCAGATTTTACTTCTTTATCAACAGCGTCCTTAACTTTTTGTAAAGTTGGAGATAACTGTATTCCATCACCATTAAAAGATAAACCGGGTCTAAAATAAGAAGATGACTTACTAGAATCAACGATGTGTTGTTTGACAGAATCTTCAGTAACTGGTATATCTATTGGCTCTTTTCTTGATGCATCTAAACCATATATATCTGGATATCTATCACTTATAATTCTAATGAGTTCGTGGGCTGGATCTAAGAAAGTATCTCTTTGGAATATATCTCTATTTTTTCTTAGTGAAGTAATTTGCTTAACTAAATTGGGATGAGCTTCCTTAAATTTAGGAGTCATTCTTGTGAACGGGCCACCAGAAGCGTTTTGTAATATTCCATCTACTTGTTCATTTACCTTACTTGTATTTGCCTGTGTGAATATATCTAAAGCTTGTTGTACTAGTGGAACCATCATCCTGCGATTACGCAATTGTGGTTGATTAGATTTAATAGCAGAACCAACCTTTGGCAATACCGCTAAATCTAATTTAGCGTAATCTTTATCAATTACAGCTTGCCTTGTGGCTGTACCGCTAATACTATCACCCTCAGTATCAGCTGATCTAGCTATATTATATGGAGTTAATCCAGCAGATCTATATCTTTCCATTACGCCTTCTGGATTTTCATTTTCTGCTTTAGATATGACAACTGGGGCATCTTTTTCCATTACGGCAAATCTTCTTCGACCAGTAGCACCCTTCTCAATTTCAGCAATTCGTGAATTAATACCAGTTTGTGATGGACTATTAGCAGATGATATCATCATCTCTGGTAAAGCTAATTTAATTAAATCTCTTCTAAATGACGCCGGATATTCCCCATATCTTGAACCATGCTCTCTACCTTGCGATCCGCCATCTAAAGATAAATCTGGGGCAAGAGCAAATAATAAATCTTTGTGGGTTGCGTCTGGATATTTTTCTCTTACCTTTTCAAGCAATGTACCTACAGCACTTTCAGCGTGTCCTCTAGTTAATGGAGAGGCGGCACCTGGAAATTGACCTTTAGCACTAGCAAGTTCTGGTAATTCTTCTAGACGCTTTCTTCTTATTTGAAAGCGTGGAGTGCCTGCTTGGTCAGTTTTTTCACCAAGAGTCATGACCTTACCTTTATTGGTACGATCTTCTGTTGTGCCAAATTGTGATATTAGTGACGCTGTTTGTAAACCATAGTCTGAATTCAAACCTTCGGTAGTTCCTGTTTCTCTACCATATAAAGTAGGATCTTTTTGAAGGTTGCGTTGTCTTTCAAATAACTTAACTAATTTTTGTTCATCTTCAGTAGAAGAATCTTTTACGTAAATTCTATCAGCCATTCCCATATAGTCTAGCTTAGACTCTTTTAGAGTGGTTGTCAACGACATTACTTGATCAACATCTTTTAAATCATCTGGATGTAAAATTTGTTTTCTAGTTGTTTTCCTCAATGTGGCATTATCGTTAGCTCCACGACCAGTAGCGACACTACTTTTGCGATTAGCAGCAGCACCAGCCATAACGCTAAACCTGCCCAATGCTCCAGACTGCCTTGCTTCTCCAGCTAGTTTAGATAACTTAATGCCATAATCAGCTTCAGACTTAGCATCTAATAACTTCATGCCTTCAGCTACTCTTGCTGCATTTTTCTTATCTCTAAGAACGTCAGTATCTATAATTCCAACTCTGCGTTGAGCAACACCACCTTCTTCAAATCTTTGAACAATGCCACCTGAATTTAAACCAATTTCTTTTTTAAGATTAGGATCTATTTGATAAAGAATAGTGCTACCTATATTAACTGGAGGTTTATCGTCTATAGATGATGTAAAACCTTTTGGCAAACCAGAGTATTTTATTGTATGTCTTAATCTTTTTGCTAATATTGTTTCATCTGATGTTGGGTCTTTCCTAAATCTAACTTCTATAGGATCTCCCCCGCCAACAAAATCTAAAGGATCATATTTATTTTTTGTCTTTCTATATCCAGATTTATTTTCTACTTTGGTTAAGTATGCTCCGATAAAATCTTCAAAAGCTAAACCTTTTCCAAATGAGAATTCTTTGGTTCTTCCAGATTCTGTGAATTTTGTTTTAGCGTTAGAAGCTATTTGTGAAGCAAAAGTTTTTTTGGGATTGCTTGATTCGTTATAATATTTTTGAATTTTTTCTTCATCAATAGTTTTTCTATCAATATTGCCTAATATTTTATCTTTCTGATTTAACTCTTTATATCTAAGCATATAAGATTTAATAGGCTTACCGCTAGGAGCATCAGAAGCTTTTTCTACTGTTATAGGTCCACCCTTAGCTCTATTATTCATTTTTACCAAATTACCAGCACCATACTTTTGTACAGCTGCACGATTCATAACAACTTCACCGGGAGTCAACATCGCCGGTACGCTATCTCTATTACCAACACCGGGAACCATGCCACCCTTTTCAAAACCCAGCACTCTACCACCATTACTAAATCTACCAGAAGCCATTCCACGCGGTATAGAAGTCAAGAAACTACCTATGCCACGACTGATGTTAATAGCCATCATTGCGGTAAGAAGTGGAATAACTGGTGTTAAAGCTTCACCAATCTTTATAAAAGCAGAGGCAAGATTTAATGCAGTATTAACGAATAATTGGAAACCGCGACTTTCTGTTACGCCTCTAATAAAAGCAAGAAACTCTTCTTTTACTTTGGTGATACGAATGGCTAGTGCTTGCTGTGCGGTTATGGCGTTTGTTGTTAAACCATCGCCAGCTTTTTGGGCGACATTTAATGCTTGTTGAGCAATAGCAAATTGTTGTAAGAGTGGAAGAACTTTACCAATCTGTCTAAATCCGCCTAACTCTTCAGCAATGCGTATAAACGTTAAGTCTCCTTCTCCTAAACCATTTAATGCAGCACTTAATCTTTTAACTGCTTCAAATGGGCCAACGAATCTACCCTCTAGATCAACTAGTTCGATACCGAACTGTTTTAAGTACTCAATAGTCTTTGGTCTTTGTATACGTGTAAAAATTGTTCTTAAGCCAGTACCAATACTCTCTGCACTTTCGCGCGTAGTAGCTCTTACGCTAGTAAAGAGGGCGAGAAGTTCATTAAGATCACCACCAGATGATTTAAACACGCCACCAGTTCTTCTAATAACGTCAATTAAGTCAGCAGCTTCAACGGCAAATGCACCAGCGACGGCATCTATAGAAGATAGTTGACCTTCTAATGCCTGAACACCTAAACCGAACTGTGCCAAAATAGCAATAGCACCTTCAGTAGTTTCTGTAATACTATCAAAGTTAGGGGCTAATGCTGCCTTGGCTAATGTTCTTAAAGCAATAGCGGTCTCGTTAGCAGATAAACCGGCCTGCTTTAGAATAGTAGATACTTCAAGCAAAGATTTAGACTCTACGCCCAAACTAGTAGCAAGTTCAGTTATAGTAGAAGTTAAACCTTTTAACGAAGCTATACTTTGATTACTTACCTGTGCAACTTTAATTAATTGTCTTTCAAATTCTATAGCATCTCTAATAGCGCCAGCTAAACCGTTAGTAAATAATCCTACCGCCCGTGTGGCTATAGAAAATGAAGCGAATCGTTTTAACGAAACACCAAAAGCTGTTCCCATACGTTCTGCCGCAGTTGTGGCATCGTTGGTAGCAGCCCTAATTTGATTTATTTGTCTAGTAGCAGACGCAGCATTCTGTACATTGACGGGTATATTTACACCCGCCAATTGGCTTTGAATCTGATTTACTACTTGACGAATATTACTTGGTGCTTGTAGTTGTAATTGGGCAGTCAAAACAAATCTGGACATTTTATTCTCCGTGAAATGACTGCACTATCTATTAACTGTCCGCTTCTTTTTTCTTTGATGACTTCTTCTTTGTTTTCTCTTTTACTTCGGTAGAAACTGATTCAGATTCTTCGTCCGTATATTCAGCCTGTAAAGCTAAAGCTCCGTCAGAATCTAATATGTGGCCTTCCATGTCTACTCTCTTTCCATCTTCGTTTAAGTAATAACCCTCGTTATCTATTCTTTTACCGTCTATGTCTACTAGGTTATTCTCTGCATCCACCAAACTTAAATCACCATTGACAAAGTTAAACTTTCTAAGAAATTTATTCTCTGGAAGTTTTTCTTCGAACTCTTTGTCTATAGAATACATCATTTGAGCTAAAGCATTAGCGGCAGCATAAGCTACTTCATCGTCCGCTTTTACGTTGTAATCTTCTAGAGAATTATACACTTTTGTATTACCATCTTCAAGATATACGCAGTTAGCAACTAGAAAATCGAACTTAGAATTTTCAGATAAAGCTTCAGCAGTATTTTGCTCAAGACTTAATCTTTCAGATATAAGGTTACGTAGCATTAATCTAAGTCTACGCATAGAAATTGCAATTTCTTTACCGCGCTTTTTAGTTAACTTACCATCTGTACCTAGAGCGAGTTCTCTTTCTAAATTAGATATAGAATCAACTAAAGCCTGCTGCTGTTGATCTTTTTCAGAATCCCAAATGTTTCTATTACGCATAAAAACTTCTAATTCTTTCTTTGTCATAATGCCATCGCGTGTACAGTTTGTCCACACTTTAGCACCAAGCAATTGGGCGTCTGATAGCAACTTGTTACTTGGTTTCTTGACTAAAACCTTCTTAACTGTTCCATCTTCCAATTTAACTTCAACTTGTCTCTGTTTTTCTTTCATTTTTTACTCCTTGTTTATAACTGGCATTGTTATATTATATCTTAGCCATTCGACATTATACTGAGATAATTCAGCATCAATATTTCTGGCTTGATGATTTCCCTTATCTAATATCTCCGAACGCATTGCTTGATATAATTCAAGCATTTTCTTTTGATCTTCTGTTAGCTTACTTGTGTCGCTATTCCATAAAAATCCAAAATATTTTTCCATAGCACTCAATGCACCAATCATGGTAGTTTGTACTTTCTTCTTCAATATTTTAGATAATCTATCTTTAGAATCAATTTGATATTTTTTATCTCTAATAGTCTTATAATCCTTTTCCATTATTTCCTCCTAACAGTTTGTAAAAATTGTTGAGTTTGTTTAGCCTGCTGGTCTAAAATCTCATCTTGGAATTTATCTTGAGTTACAGAGCCTTGTTGATTAATTACGGCCTGTCTTTGTTTTTTAATCATCTTAGCATGGTAGGTATTAATACTTTCAATATCTTTAGCTTCATCAACGCTAGATGCCATTAAATATACTTCAGAAGAATTTTTAACTTTACTATTCATTTTTTTATCCATATCCTGTTCTACCTTTTCCTGTTTCCTTTTACGTGACTGAAATATTAGCCATCCATCCAACATATCGTCATCATCTATTACATCTTCGCTTGGGCAATCCATTGATTCATGTATATTATCATATGTTTGCGACCACAGAACTAAGTTTTGTTGATTTATCGTAATGTCACGCCCTAGATCTAGGAATAGATTTTGTTTATTATTACCCTTGATAAACCACAAAGATCGCCAAGGTTCATTGCGCGCCAATTCTCTTATGATATCTTCTTGTAGGATACTTTCGCGGAAACAATCTAGAGCATAATCTAATTCATCGTCATCTAAATCACACACCCTATCATTTCGAAAACAGTTACGTTTTATAATATATCTTAGTTTCTCTAGGTTGGCTATACTTTCACAAGTATTATAGTAATATAAGTTTTTTTTGCTTATTTGATCATTAAGTTTTTTCTCAATAGATCTAAGATATCTCTTTAGTTGACTTGCTTTGTTTTTTTCTTTATTGAGCTTGTATACTTCTACTTTGATATCCTCTATATTTTTTCTTATACCTTCTAAGTCTTTTTCTTCGTGATGGCTCCATAAATTATGTTCTATCATCCACTCTGCCATTTGATGTTCGTTCATCATCTCTTCATTAAGAGCATTAAAGTATGCTTGGTCATATATTTCACATGACTCTAATCTGTCCTCAATGGTGGGGGGATATAATTCACAGTTTAGTTTTGGTATTTTGATCTTACCAAATCTGATCTTTAATAAAAAAAGCTCTCGCTTTTGAAAGTCCATTATAGAACCTCACCAGCGAGAGCTTTCATATGTTTCCTTTATATTCCTAATTTGTTAACTTATATTATCAAGCAACTATATTACCACTGGTGCTGTCTATTACCTGTAAGTCATTGAAGTTAGTGTAACTAAATGTCATAGTTGCATTGCCACCACCAGCATCGCCACCAGCAAAATTAATTGATGATAAACGATTTCTAGTACCAAGATTAAACTCGTAACCATTGCTAATAACTAACTTAATAGTTTCGTCTAGTGTATTATTACCACTTGTTCTTGTGTTAGCATGTAAACCGGGATCACCTTCCTCTAGAGCATTTACGAAATCTCCAGAATTAGAAATAACTTCCATTTCACAAGTCACTTCAATGGGGAAAGTAGCAGGACGATAGTAAGCAAACTTACGACCTAATTCGAAGATATCTTCACGACCAAAATCTGTGCTTACGGTAACTGACTGAATATGAACTTTGTTAGTTTTACTACTAGATTCATAACCGTTTCCAGCAACTCCCGAAATATTACCTAATACTAAATTAGGAGATGTAGCCTTAATAATACTTGCTGGCATAATTGATGAAGCCATATTGAAGTTTTCTCTTCTTGCAACACCAAGAGTACCTACGCCGCTTGGTTGATCAGTACCAACTCTAGAAGCTCCAGTACCACTACCAAGTAATTTAACCGTTGCCGCAGTGTCTAATAAAGTATTTGGAGTACTATCATTACTACTTGACCACTGCTTATGATTTCCAGCTAATGTGATAGATTCTGTCATATTTCCATCTGTTGGCATTGTATAACTAACATTACTAACATACATACCCGACATATAAACTTGAGTAGTTGCGTTAACATTAGATACAGTATTAACAGTCTCATCAAAAATACCTAAATGTACGCAGCACTGGTTATTAGCTCTCTGTGCTAATCCTGCACCTTTTGCGCTGAAAAATCCACCATCTTCTGAGGCGCAAGTAGCAGCTGTATAAATAAGTGGGTGGCCGTCTAGTACTTTCTCTAGAGTAACTTCAACTTCTGGAATACCTTCAATGTTTTCGTAGATTTCTAGCTGACCAAATTCGAATACTTGTTCAAGGTTAAAAGCCGTATTAACTCCAACACTCTGAACGCCGTGTAAAACGTATATATCTGGACTTGCCACGTTCATTTCTGAAATGCCAACAGCTTGGCAGGCATAAAAAATTCTCTTATTATTAGGCATGAGTTACTCTCCTATAGAATATGTTGTTAGTTTAAATATTATCATCGATGATTTCTGCCATTATACTTACTATACACAAAAATAAGTTACTATTAATAGTTTTAGATTCGCTAGCCGTACATTTATTTAGTCGAATACTATATCCTGGGAAATTTTTGATAAGTTCTGGATATCTTAGTGCATTAGAAGATAAGGTGCCATCATATTTAATTGGAAAAGCACCACTAGAAGCTATAGTATTAGAATTAAAAGTATATATCGTTTTGTCGTTTTGCATAGAAACAATATCAACTAGTCTATTAAGATCAAAATCATTTTCAGCCATACAGTGGAATAAAATTTGATTAGTAATATACTGGCCTCCACCAAGTTGATATCCAGACATTCTTCTATTAGGTACTATCTCTACAGCTATAGCTGGAAGTTGAACTTTCATTTCGTTAGGCGTAGTTTTGTTTGGGTCTTGATCTACATTATATAGAGATTTATATTCGATTTCTCTAAGCCAAGGTAGAGAGTTTGCATACATTACATTGATGTATTTATAAGAATGTGGTATTTGGACATTAGTATTCCTATTAATACCATTAGGATTACTAGTTCCGCTAGGTTGAGTAAAAATAATTCTACCATTATAGTAGTCTATTTTATAGTCTCTTCCGCTAGGCTGAACATTCAATTGTCCATCAATATATATTGAAGAAGGATAAACTGGGGGCGTGGAGTAGCTTATGCCACTTTGCCATACCCAATTGCCTCTAAAAGCTTGAAAGACTGTACCATCAATATGTTTTAGATCTACATAAGATAATTTGCTGTAATCTTCATTAAGCTCATTTCTTTCATTAAGAGTTACATTAAAGTAATTGCCCTTTTGTAGCAATCCCCAATCAAAAAATTCAACAATATTATCCTGCAACTCATTCCCAAGAGTCGTTTCAAAAACACTATTAAAACCTTTTAATGATGTATAATCGCTCATTTGAATAATTCTGTGTTGATTATTTGAGTTATTTGATTTTCTTGCACTGAACCTGTTAAAGCTCTTGTAATAAAGTTATCAGTATCTATACCAGAATACTGTGGGGGAACTCTAAAAGAGCCACCAAATTTCATAATGCCCTGTCTAGATCTACCGCTACCAGATTGTGGAGAGTAGTTGTAATTAGCGATTATAACTGAGTTTCCCATAGTAAGTAGCCATTTTAACCAATGTAAATCTCCGTCGCTATACACGACATGGCCGCTTTGTAATGATAGTAAATTTTGAAAATCTGATGGTTGTATTTCTATTATTAGCCCGCCATTTAACTGACTATCTATAGATGTAAAATTAAATGAGAGAGAATTGACTACTGAATTTACTATATCGTCAACTACAGTATTTGTTGATCCAGGTCTTAATCCAAATAAAGCAAATAAAGTGTTTGGGGTTTGTGATTGTAAAGAGACTATTTCTGATTGAGATTGAATCCAACTAGGTATATAATTTTTAATTTGACTTATGGTTCGTGTTTTATTTTTTTTGATTTTATCGTTTAGATATTGAGCTATAGCAACGTTTATATCGCCAGTGATTTTAGAAAGTGGATCTAGTAATTTAAGTGTTATCATGCTCTTTTCCAAAAACAAGCAAAGTATCTATTTTGTTTTAATCCTAATGGTATATGCTCACCGACTCTTTCAAATCGCATTTCTTTTTTATCTTTAATATCTTTGTGTACTATTAAAGCTTTAGCATTTAGTATTTTCTGTAAATCAGACATAAAGCAAATAGTTTGTATGGCTGTATTTGGTGCAACTATGCCGTCTGCTACTTTTACCCACTGCTTGCTATCCCAATACACTTTTAGCTTTATATCTGTCAATACTTCTGTTTCTATAATAGTAGTATTACCAGTATTTACTATGCCGCCACCTCTCCTATGAGGATTTATTGTATCACGATTTGGATAATTGTTATTTGGATCTTTATTTATTATTTCTTTTTTTTCTATTGAAACTAATTGACAAGTAACTCCAAAAATTTCAAAAGTAGAGTCTATTACGTCAAAATATTTGTCGAATACGCTCTGTGGTATATTCACTGGCATTATAATACTTTCCTAGACTCTATTTCTTTTATACGTTTATTATAGCACATTTGAAATAAAATACGTGCTTGATTATATTCAAACATTAATTTTTTAAAATCCTCAAATTTTATCTGTCTTGGGGTGTTCGTACTATCTAGTATCATTATTTTTGCAGAATCTTCTAAAGATGCATCTTTACTAGACACAAGAGTATTTATTAATGTGTGATAAGTATTATCATCCATAGACAATCTATAGTTATAATTAGTTTGCCAACCATTTTTAAGTATTTCTTTTTCACGCTCAATTAATAACTCTTTAATTTGTTTAGTAATTGGCGCATTTAGGTTTAAATTATTTTTGTGAGATTCATACCAAGCGTTGCCCTTTTTACTATTAACATACTCTTCTAGATCTTTTTCACTATCAAAAACTTTTATATCGTGATTAGTAGAAACTTCTCTACCAAAATATAAATTACCAAAAGATAATATTTCTGAAGAAGTATTATGTATTACTGCGTACCAAATATTTTCAGCTTTGTAATTATACATTAATAGCACCTAAATCATTTATAGTCCAATCGCTGGATAGTAAGTAATTACGAGCAGACATTAGTGAAACAGATGAGCCATCATAGTAAGAAGATGCGTGTAAAACTACGTTACGCTGAACTTGAGATGTTGACCATCTTACTAAGATATTACTATAAGTTTGTGTGCTTAAAGATGACGCATTTGTAAACATAAAGCTCATATCTTTGACCTTACTTATATCCCAAAATCCAATGTTTTTGTTAAAGCTTGAAGCTCCATTAAACATATTGGTCATGCTTACAACGTTATATGTATCCCATCCAGCTATGTCTTCGTCAAAAGATATAGCCCCAGCAAACATGGCGCTCATATCTACAACCTTGCTAGTATCCCAACTATTTAAACTTCTATTAAATGATATAGCTCCAGCAAAACATGAATTCATACTAATCACACTAGATGTATTCCATGCGTCTATATCTACATTGAAAGATGAGCAATCTTTAAACATATAGCTAATATCAGTAACATTTACTACATTCCAATTTTCCAAACTGGTGGAAGAAATTGGTGGTTCATCTAATATTGATGATGTGTGGTATTCACCAAGTGACACATTACCAAAATCATTGACACTATTTAATTTAACTGGTAATTCACTATTAGTTAACTGCGACACTTGATATCCTAACTGACCGTATGTATTATCTCCCCATAGCCATAGATCTTTATTTGATTGAATGGCGGCACTGTGTCGATATCCAGCGTAAATATTTGTAAAAGTAAGATCATTTCTAATAATGCTAGGAGCATTTATCTTATTTCCACTATTTTTACCCTGCTGATTACCTAGTTGACCATAAGCATTATTACCCCAGCCATAAGCTTTATCTAGAGAATTTATAGCTAAAGAATAGAACTCTCCAGCACTGATCTTTTTCCATGTAGATCCACTTAGTAAAGTTGGAGTATTAACAGAATTGTTATGTCCTAAACCTAATTGCCCATAAGCATTATTACCCCATGAGTATAAATTATCGGAAGTATCTATTGCCAAAACGTGATCTCTACCAGCATCTACAGTCTTCCAAGTCTTAATACCAATTTTTATAGGTACATTTCTAAGAATAGTATCACCTGTTCCTAGCTGTGAATATTCATTGTTACCCCAGCAATATAATTCATCATTGTCAGAAATTGCTATACTAAAATCATGACCAGTAGCTACATATATCCATTGTGTATCTATTTGATCTATTAATACTGGAGATAGTCTGTTATTATTAGTGCCATCTCCAATCTGACCATAAGCGTTGCTGCCGAAAGCGTATAGCTTGCCAGTATTATCTATAGCTAAACTATGATCTCTACCAGCAGCTATATGAGTCCAAGTTTTATTACTAATTCTAGCTGGAGTAATACGTGTAGTTCTATCACCGTGTCCTAATTGACCAACACTATTATTGCCCCAAGACCATAAATATCCTTGATTGTCTATAGCGAGAGTGTGATTTTTACCAGTTGCAACTTTTCTCCATCTCTTATTAGTTGATTTTCTTGGAAATGGATTAGAGGCAGTTGATGTATCATATCCTAATTGACCATTAATATTAAGACCAAAAGATAGAATAAAATTACTAGAAGTTTCAGTATCATCTACAGAACCCAACAACTCGCAACCATTAAAGAAACCTATAATAGAATTAGCTATTTGTGGAGAATCTTCAGCTGTAACACTTAATAGATTTGTACATCCAGAAAATCTATCTGGTATATTGTTAATAAAGACTGACACGCTACCCCATCTAGCTATATCGTTTAAGTATATGCGCGAGTCATTATACTTAGTATTAAAATTGCTAACATTTCCGTCTATTCTAACAGTTAACTCTTGTGATAATTTATCAAAATAATTTTTGACAATTGGAGCAGATCCAGTTGAAATATCTAAAAATGAATCATCACCAAAATTTACATACATTGAGCTATAAGCTCTACTATTATCGTTGGTGTTAGTTTTAAAGAAATTTCCTAAGTCAAAGGTAAAATCGTCTGTAGAACTTTTTATCTTGAACACAAAAGAATTATCGCTACCATAATCGTTAATAATCCAATCATACTGTTGGCGTAAAGTTTGTCTAGCAGCGTCTGCTATACTATTCTTTGAGTATTCTTGACTTATTCCAAAAGATACATCTGAACGTTTTGGAGTATCAATATCTCCCCAAAACTCAAGTAATTTATCGTAATTTTGTTTACTAATATCAGTTCCTATAAGCATCCTATTAGCGTCAATCAAACTATCAATTCTCATTAAACTAATATCTTGATTAAAGCTAGAAGCATTTGTAAACATAGAATTCATATTAAAGACTTTACCAGTGTTCCATCTACCAACATCTCTATTAAATGAGACTGCGCTTAGAAACATAGCTCTCATGCTCTTTACATTAGAAACATCCCACTTGGATATATCTCCATTGTAAGCAACGCAATTTAAGAACATAAAGCTCATATCTAGACATCTAGAAACATCCCAATTTTCTAAAGAGTCATTTAGGCTAACGCAATCCGAGAAACAGGCACTTAGAGTATTGCCTACTTTTGGATAATCTTTAGCTGTTATGATCAAATTGCTACAACCTTGGAATTGACGATCAATGTTATCTATAAAGTTAAGTGGACCCCAAGATTTAACTTCTTGAATTTTTATAGCGTCTCCATCTTCTTTAAACTGCCAACCATCAATAGTACCCTGAATTGTTATTGTGTACTGACCGGGAATAGTATATTCATGTAAAGATTTAACTAAATAATTGTTATTAGTAATGAGGTCAAATTTTCCATCACCCCAAGAAACATAGAAGTTATATTTTCCATTAGCAACAAGTGGAAGTTTTACTTCATCATTTAGAGAAGTATCTAATGTGGTATTAGCAGTGTTCCAAGTTGATATGAAGGCTGGACTTGTCTTGACTCTTATTAAATCAGAATATTCTCCAACTCCAGCGACACTTTCTGGAGCTATTTTAAATAAGTATTCTTGATTAGCATCTAATGATCCGATAGTAAAATAATTATTTGATCCTATAGAATCTGATTTAGTTGTAAGATATGCTATATCATTTTTTACACCAAGAGCAAATGGTATACTTTGAGGGTTAAAAGTATTTACATAAGAACCAGTTCCATTTAACACTCTAGTCTCATCCAAGTAACCCTTAAAGTTTTTAGATGAATTTACAGATGGACCAATTCTGAAGCGCGAAAATAAGAAATTATTATTATCAACTATATCTGATCCAACCTGTACTCCATTTACAAAAATTCTAGTAATGTTGTTGAATCTAGATACAGCAATGTGTTGCCAAGCATTTTCAACTACACTGCCGCTTGGAACGTTGGATAATGTTGTATTGCCAGCTTTATATCTTAAAGAACCATTAGAAATATCTAAGTGGAAATAAGTACCATTAGATGTTGAGTTTATTTCTCCACCATTGATAGATGGTCTGAAATCAAAAATTGATTGATCATTTGATAAGTCTGTAGGATAGATCCAAGTTTCTACAGTAAAATCATTTCTACCAAATGAGAATAAATAACTTTCATCTGTTTCAATTCCAAGTGGAGATGTGGGGCTTACGCCCATGTATAAACTGGATGAACCAAATTTAATAATATTGCCAGTAGAAGTTCCAGACCTTATTGTTATAGGAGACTGTTTAGTTTTATCAACAATAGTTTGATTATTGTAATCTAAAAGTATGGCTGGATAAGAAATATTATTTGTAATCTCGACAAAAGTATTATTGGGTGGTGTGAAGTTTTGAGCATATTGACCAACTTTAGATACATTTATTAAATCTACATATCCTTTATATGTCACAAAATTACCAGAAGTCCAAGCCGTATTTCCAAAACGGAAGGATTGTGGTTGAAAATTATTATCATCAATATAATTACCAGAACTTTGTACCCCGTTGATAAATAGTCTACTAAAACCATTTTTTCTAGATAATGCTACGTGTGACCAAGCTCCAGATGGTATTATAGAACCCGAACTTTGTATTCTAGTAATTCCATCCGTAACATAAGATATAGATCTATCATTATTAAGTGTTAAATTCAAGTATGTGCCATCAACTACTCCAGAATCATTTATAGATAAACTATTAATATTACTTGGCCTAAAGTCAAATAGTGGTATAGTTCCACTAATAGCAGTTGGGTATATCCAAGCTTCTACTGTGAAGTCTTTTTTACCAAAATGTAAATTTGAGGATATATCACTAGAAATAACATTATTGCCACTAGTTGGGAATAATATACTATTATTGCCAAATTTTTTGAATGTTGTAGATTGACTAACTACATTTCCAGAATTTTCAATACTTAAAGAATCGTCTATTACTTCTTCAAAATTTAATATAACAGAAGAATAATCGCTTGGAGCATAAAGAGTATTAGTATACGATGTATTTACTGAATGATTGCCTGTATATAAACCAACACCCTTAAGTACCCTAAAATCGTCAACATAGCCAAGAAAGTTTTGATTAACATAATCTGGCCTATTGTTCCAAGCAGTATAACCTATTCTGCAATTTTGATTTAAGAAATTAAATCTATCACTCTCTAAGGTGCCAGCGATTATGCCATTTACAAATATTCTAGTTGTTCCTTGATTTCTAGATACTTCTACTTTATTCCAAGCACCTAAAGAAAGATTGCCACTAGTAGCAATTCTAGATTTTCCATCTGTATAATAATTAAGACCTCTGTTTTGATTTACTGTTAGTAAAAAGTATGTTCCGCCGGGATCAGAATTTTTATTAGTCGGCCTAAAATCAAATAGAAAATACTCATTATCTAATGCTAATGGCCATACCCAAGATTCAACTGTAAAATCTTTTAGTCCAAATGCTAGTTCATTATTTGTAAACTGCCTAAAAAACCCATTGCTACCATTTCCAGGTACGAATAATCCACTGGCACCGTTCTTAGCTGTAGCACTCAATTGAGCGTTTCCAACAATTCCAGACGCATTTTCAAAATTAAGATTTATAGATTGATAGTTTGAAGTAACTACTTTATACTGAGTGTCAACAAAATTGTAATTTGGCTTTGTAAAATTATCAACATATATTCCAACGCCATTTACAACTCGTATACCGTCTACTTTACCGACGAAATTTTTAGCGGGATTACTTAAAGAAGTATCATAACCAAAAGCAAATGGAGAAGATAAATATTTAAGGTTGTCGGAATAACCGCTAGAAACTACAGTACCGTCTACGAAAATTTTACTAATATTATTGAAACGTGAAAACGCAACGTGATGCCAAGTACCACTTGTTAATACAGTATTAGTAACAAAACCAGATCTTTGTGCTTCTGAATCTCTGTACTCAAGTCTTCCATTAGGTTTAACTCTTAGTAAGAAATATTCACCCTCTAAGCCTTCTGCGTCTGGATTTAATCCAGATTTTCTAAAATCAAATAATATAGACTCTTTATTTACATCATCCATTTTAACAAAGCACTCTACTGTAAAATCATTTAATGCAAACTCTAAGTCTTTTGAAGACTCAGAATAAATACCTCTTGATGTCGTTAAGCCTTGTAGATATATACTTTTTGTTCCAATGGCAGAATCAGAACTGTAATTGACAGTTCCTAATTTATTTAGGATTAGTGATCCTAAGTTAGCAGAATTATAAACTCTAGTATCATCAGTAGTGCCACGATCAAAATCTCTTAAATTTTCAAAATCTAAACAATATACAGAAGTTGTACCAATTTTTACAGAATGATCTATTACAGGAAGTGGTTGAGTTGGATTAGTCCAATTTAATATAATTCCACTATTACTCTCAGCAAACCCAATAAAGTTAGTAGGCTTTAGTGGAGGATTAGTTGTATTAGCAGTAACAACATTGCTAGCAGCACTATTATAGTTATTATTAAATGATTGAAGAGTAATATTATATAAAGTATCTCTACTAAGATTAGAAATCGTTACAGAACGTCTTAAGTCAGCTGATGGAGAATCAACTACAATTTGATCGTATCTATTATATAGATCGTATTGATTGGTTGGATATGAACCTACGCCACTTTGAGTAATACCTGAAATACCATAAAAGGTTATATTCTTAAATGTCTGCATAGTAATAGGTTGTGGTATGCCAGATAAGGCAGCTATGCCACTATTAAGATATACTGGATAGAAATATCCATTACTTGCACCAACAGTTCCAGAAACGGCCAATGCCATATTATTAAAGTTATTGAATCTTATTAAAGCTCTATAATCTAAAGAACTTACAGATTCACCGGGATGTCCAGCGAAATCTGGTAAAATAAACGATAGAGTGGCTGAGTCAAATGTTACACTCTCTAATTGCACAGAGCGTGGTGGACTTGGTGGACCAATACTTCTTACTAATAAGCTAGATGGGGTGCTATAATTACCAGAACCAACACTGTTAATAGCACGAACTCTAACTGTGTAAAAAGCACCACCGTTTGGACTTTCAGCGACTTCTCCCTGAATTCCATTAGAACTATTTAATGTATATGTGTTGACGGCTCCTATGTTTAAATATTGTGCTATTCCACTTATTGGTGTGTACTCTAATGTATAGGCATTAATATTTGAGCCACCATTATCTGGAGTTGTCCAATTAATGGTTATAGAATCAATATTATTATTTGCTATAGAAGTAATTAATGGAGCAAAAGGTACTGTTGGGTTTGGAATGGATTGGAAAATATTAGAATAATTGCCAGAGCCAACAGCAGAAACAGCAGCAACTCTAAAGTGGTATGTTTGACCATTTGTAAGGCCATTAACATTTTGCCTTGGTTCAGAATTTTCAGCACCATAAGTTAACCATCCAGAATTAGCTACACCGCTGTATTGAACAATGTAATCAATAATTCCTAAAGAACTATTAGGAGCAGTCCAACTTAGATGTACTGATTGATTTTTTGGAACGCCACTTAAGTTAATTGGTGCTTCTGGAGGAACAAAAGAATTATCACCGAATGTTCTAATATCAAAAGCATTGCCTAAATATATTCTTCTCCATTGGCCACTTGGAGTATAGGCATATAAATATTGATTATCTAATATAAGTTGACCATTTATGCCACTAGCTTCACTATATTGAATAGTACCAGTTGGTACAAAAGACTTGCCAGAAAGAGCTATATTAAGATTAAGGTCATTGAGTAAAAAGCTGCTTACGGCATTAGTAACCATTAGATCAACTTTACCAGATGAAACATATGGCTCATTATTAAAAACTAATTGGTTATTTGCATTTTGATACAATACATTAGTTCCACTACCGATATTATTAGATGGCAATAACTGTATGCCACTACTAATTTTTAACCTTCCAAGTAAATCAACAACTCCACTAATTTCAACATCAGATACTGGAGCAATTCCAGGTTTTCCAATAGATAATCTATGATTAACTGAATCCCACCTAAAATATTGATCTGAGCCAATGGTATTATTATTTGTCCAAAAGGTAACTCTGCCATTATGGCTTACGCCGCTGGAGTACGAAGCATATATATCTGATAGTGGAGGTAAATCAGACATTGTGATTGTGCGAAATGCTGGATAATCTGGATTACATGGTGGAGCGCCACAGCCGCTTGGCGGGCCAGATAAAAATAATCCAGCATTTTGCTTTTTAAGTAGCAAATACTCACTTACAGAGCCACTTAATTGGATAATATTACTTAATCCAGTAGTCTGACTTAGTAGTGAATTGTTATATGCATCTATGTCAAGTTTATTTCTTAGGAAGTGTTCTGATTGAGTTCCATTAGCAAATTTAATACCAGAGTTACCAACAATATATCCAGATGCATTAATAATTGACTCGTAACTCTGTCCACCAATATCAATAGCAAACGAAGGATTAGATTTATTAATACCTAGTCTATTTAAAGTAGAATTCCAAACTAAGTTTGGATCATAGTCTAGAGTATGTGATCCACCCCAAATGGCTAAACCGCTAACTTGCGGATTATTATATGAACCAATTCCAGAGCCAGTATAAACTGAGTGGCTAGCTGGATAAGTGACATATACTTCTTTTAATCCAGTTGACCAACTTATAATTCCACTAGTGCTAGTTCTAATAGGAAATCTTTGAATCTGATTGCTTGTTATATTGTCACTAGGAGAAAAATCGGATCTTAAAAAGGTGCCAGAACCAACTTCATAATTGGTCCCATCGGTGATAGCGTAGAATAATAATCCACTATGTGGATATACAGAAGCAAATGAGCTAAAACCAGCTGGTGGGCCTTCTAATATGATATTTCCAGAACCAACCGTGTAACTTAATTCTTTTATTCTATCATATAGCAGTATTTTATCTGACATAATTAATCCTTATAATATCAACTAAATGGGTTTAAATTTGCACTATATGTACAGGATACTCCACTGGCTTCATTTTTTGTTGCGCCAAGATCTTCACCAAAAATAATAGCGTCATTTAGTTCAGCATCTACATATTCACCGGCTTCATTGAGAACAACAAATGTGAAAAAATGACCATCTATAGCGTTATAACCTCTTTTAGTACCAACTGTATTTCTTTCAAAATCAGTCATATCGTCACTATCAGTTCTAGCATTACTATTAGCAACTACAACGAAGTTACTATTTAAAGGCAAAACTCCGTTTTTAAGATATATAACATATTTACCTGAAGATGTTCTTGTTATACTTCTAACATTGTAAGAATTTTTGACTACGGGTATAGCATTAGAAACACCACTATTTGCTCCATCAAAAATAATCCAAGCTTTTGCTACAGATTTACCACTAGAAAACTTAGAACTATCTGTAGTAAAAACAAACTCTCCAGAGTTTCCAACTAATATGTTTTCTTTTCCAGCTACGCTTGATGTGCCAGAATTATAATCAAAACGCAAACCTACATTATTAAATCCAGAAGCACCTATCCAATTGTTTGATACGCCAAAATTGCCAGCCATTCTTCTACTGCCGTCCAAAGTCAAAAATACAGTATGTGAATCATTATTGTGTCGATTGCTTATATCATTATGATTAAGTCCAGTTGGGCCTGGATATGGAAGAACTTGTTGTTTCAAGTCAGTAGTTGCATTTGGAAATTGAATTCCGTTATCTGCAACAAAGAAGCCAGTTCCAGTATCACCAACTGTACGTTTAGATCTTACATTTTTTTCAAATGGTGTATCTGTATTAAAATCACCTTTAGAAACTATAGAATTGATAGAATCAACAGCATTAAAAAGGTTGTTTCTAATATCTGCTGCTGAAATTAGTCCAGCATTATTATCAGCTAAATCAACTGATATATTATTAAGTAATGTTTGTTTAGTTACTACTGCCATGTTTCCTCCAATTAATTTCTAAAATAATTTCCGTCTCTATTATCATAACTATTTCTACGTGAAACAAATTCACTGGCTGGACTATACGGGCCTAAAATAGCTTGTCCAGCTAAACTATTTCCAGCTTTATAATCTAGCAAGTATTGATCATATTGACTACATATATTATTACGATATAAATTAAGAGTATTACTGACGCCGCGAAGATCAATTGATGATGGTCCGTCTTTTATAGAAATAGAATTTCCGGCTTCTGATTTAAGCTCACTACCTAGTATAATACACACAGTCTTTAGTCCAACAAGATTAATGAAATCAAAATCTTCTACACTTGATGGATTGGGTGCAATGAAATTTACACCAATTGTATAAATAGCCTTAAAATCCGCATCCTGCTGAACAAATCTAGCAGCCACACAGATTAATTGATTTAATTTATCATCTGAATATTTGTAGGAGGTTGAATCCAAATCATTAATTAAAGATCTAACCAAAGCTGGTATCTCAAAATTTCCAGTAGAGTTATTATACATAACTCCAGATATAGGTAAAGACATATTTGTTCCTTTAGTAGTTTAATTAATAATACACCTTTTAGAAGTAAAATAGATCATAATATAAACCAAAGATAGTATTTTCTATTTTCATTATGTATGGTAAATTCATCGTTAAGTAGTTAAAATGAACTTTATTTTCTACGTATTCTAAAGTACAATTAGAAGTAAAAGTAGCGTCTAATAATAATAAAGATGTAGTAGATTCAGTATATAGTGACTCTGTACTATACCCATAAGTATTTTTTGCAAAAACTTTGTATGTATAAGATGTACCCGGTCGTAATCCAGAGGCTATAAGTGTAGTATTATTATAATCCCCACTCGGCAATATAGTTTGATAAGATGATGAATTATATCCACTTTGTGATATTTCATAATATACAGTAGAGTTGCCATCAAATGATGGCTTTAACCAACTTATATTAAGCTTATCTCTTCCAGCATTTTTTTCTGGAGGTAAAGAAACTATTAATGATCTAACTGGAGTTGGTGGTCTTAGGTAGTTACATAAAATAGTATTACTGTAATCATTAGTATAATTTAATGGATCATTGTAATTAATATTCCTAATTCTAACATTATAGTTAGAGGGTTCCATTAAATAAAAACCGCTATCTAGCTCAGAAACAATAGAACCACCTATAGCAAAATTATCTGGAGTATAACTAATATTGTATGTAGTAGATTGATTTATATTTGTTAACTCTATGTTGTAGCCTAGTTTTTCTGAGCCTTCAAGTAGGGTGTTGGGAGTAATATTTAAATAAATTTTGTCTTGAATAAATCCATCATTTATGATTGACTTACCACTAAAAGGTATTCTTAAAATATCTATTTCATTAACACTGTCTAAAAATACATTGGACAAAGAGGTAAATGAAACATCTTTGTTTACTAATGAATCTAAGTATAGATTAGATAAGGATAGATATGAAACATTGTTATTTATCAAAGAATCTAGGTATAAATTAGATAATCTTAATGTGGTTATATTAAAATTATATATGAAATCGTTAGATAAATTAGAGATAGCACCTATTAATGGCATTAAAAGAATACCAGAATTAGATACTACTTGTGGAGTATTTGGATCTATTGTATTTAATTCCGCTTGATAAATAGTGTTGTTATCTTTGAAGAAATTTAAACCACTTAAACTTAAGAATGGCTGTAATGGATTTAGTCCATTTAAATAAGTAAAGGAGTTTTCATTTTCTTTTTTTCTTTTCCATCTATAATTAACAATTCCTTCATATGTAGATGATGCTGCTATAGCAAAAACTGCTGTAGAATCTTTAGAAATAACCGAATGTAAATTTTGTCGTATGGATATAATAGGTGGAAAAACGTTTAAAACTACATCATTAGATACTAGAGAAGAAGCTCCGTCAACGCCCAATACACCTACTCTATATACTTCATTATTATTTTTATTACTCAATAGATTTGACAAAAGTAGAAAATCTCTATTCTCATTTTGAATATTAGAATAAGTATTTGTAAGTGTATCTTTCTTTTGCCACTGAAAAAACAATGGAGCGCTAGTATTTGTTATATTCGCATTTACTGTAAATGCTGCTGAGTGGGCAGAAGCTACTTGATTTGTGGGCTGATTTTGAATAGATATTACTGGTCTATCTATAGACAATGTTGAAAAATTACTAATGACACTATTAGCGCCGTCACTACCAGAAATTTTAACTCTATATCTATCTAAGTTATTATTTAGATAGGTAAGATTTGAAAGCACTAGTTTGTTATTATTAGTATTTTCTATATCAACATATTGAGATAACTGTGTGTTAAATTTTTGCCATCGATAAGACAACACCTCATTGAAATTAATAGATCCTGAAATCGAAACTTCTGCAACTCCACTGATTCCAATAAAAGAAATTGGGGGCTGTTGATTAATGACTATAGTTGGTTTATCTAAGTAAATAGTAAATAAAGAACTATACTTAGGAGTAGATCCTTGATCGCTAGTATAATATCGTCTAAAGTTTTGATTATTATAGTTTAAATATTTTGCATTACTTACAGAAAAATAATCTCCAGACTCTCCAATTATATCATTCCAATTTTTAGAAATAGTATCATATTTTTGCCATATTCCAAATAATTCTCCAGATACTTTTGTTACTTCATTAAATTCTAATTCTGCTGTAGAAAATAATGTAAATGATCTATCTTGACCAATATTTCCACTTATGCTAGATATTAGCTGTGTGTCATCAATAATATTAATTTTTGGAGCATATGGTACATTAATGTTAAAAAACTGACTAGTATTTACATTTTTAGAATATTTTGCACTTAAAGAAACTCTATATACGTCATTATCATCTGTATCATATTCTAAATCTGTAAGCCTTAATGAAGGAGAAGTAGCTCCAGATATATTAATAAAAACATTATCAAATTCATTAGATCGCCTTTGCCACTGGTATAATATTTCATCACCACTTGTGATCGTAGCGCTAACAGACAAATCTATAATTCCAGATACAGCTATTGGAAAAAATGTATTTGGATTAATGACTGTAATAGTAGATTTAGGAACTCTTAAGTTTGCGTATTGACTATATTTGAATCTATTTAAATTTGCTATATATAAGTTGGCCCTATACAATGATTCATCATCTTGTAAATTATTTAGATTATTTACAGAAAGAAAATTAGAATTAGCACTTGGTATATTAATAAATTGACTATCTGACGGTCTTTTTCTTTGCCAATTGTAATTTACTGGAGTTCCATCATCGGTAGATGCTTCAACATAAAAACTAGCAATGCCTTGATCTGAATTAGTATCCTGTGGCTGAGTTTCTATAATTATTTTTGGAATTTTTGTTAAAGTAATTTTAGCTATATTACTAAACGTACTTGACTGTGAGTATAATGTTTTTATTTTTACTCTATATTCATTTAAGTTGTCTTTTTCATAAGAAAGAGATTTTAATTTTAACTTATTGTCTGTAGCATTTATTATATCCTCAAAAGCTCCAATACCATTTCTTCTTACTTGCCACTGGTACAACAACTTAGTATCTATATTAACTTTTGCTACAATAAATAATTCTGTACTATCCAAAAATCCTAAATCAATATTTTTTAGATTATTAGTAATCGTAATGATTGGCTCTGGTATATCTTTGACTATAGATAAAGTTGCTTCCTGACTATATACAGGTGACTCTTTGCCATAGTGACCTATATAGACTCTATATTTTGATCCACTATCATCTAAACTTGGATTCGAAATTAATAACGTGGAACCTTTAGCAAATGGTATATCAACAAATTTATCTTCAAAAAATCTTTTTTTTTGCCACTGATAATAATAAGACGGCAATTGATCAATTGTAGAGCTAATACTAAAAATAGCTATATCATCATAAACAGTAGCATTTTTGGGCTGTTCTGTTATTACTACTGTGATCGGTTCTCTTCTTAGTACTGGTTCATAGCCGCAAGGGCAATGACAATCTTCTGGCCTGCCCATATTATGAAGCCTCTCTTATGTTAGATACTTATAGAGTAATAGCTTTCTATCAATATCTGTATTAAGATTAAGATTAAGATTATGCAAATTAAAACTTTGGTTAAGTAGTTGTTCGTATTTAATTGTAACTACATTTTTACCAGCAATTCTGTATTCTGATCTTATATTATCTATTAGATCTGATGTCTTTGTAAAATTTTCACGATCTTTATCAGTTAATGAGCCAAAAAAATATTCATTATTTACAGTATCAAAATCATATTTTATGTATAGCATAATACATTCTGAAATAGGTAAATAATATTGGCTTACTAAAAAGTCTGTAAATCCACAGTGTATAATATTTTTATTCAAGTGCTTAGTAAAATAAATTAGATCGCTTACTGTATCTATGTTATCTTTTAAAGAAAGTCCATCCAGGCTAAGTTTGTGCTGATAGAAAGAAGAAAAAGCGCGTATGTCTACATCTTTAAGAGTTAGTATACTGTCATTAATAGATTTTGGCAATTGTAAGTATTCCTCATCTATCGTATAAACAGTGGATAAATCATTATTTCCTGTTAATAAAAGATGTGACAAATATTTATCAAATGGTAAGATATTTGATATTACAGAGTAAATCATTATGAAACCTCATGTTTAATTGCGTGATTATTTAATGTTAGGTCTGTAAAAATATTTCCATTTATATCTCTAGAATAAACAGGGCCGTATGTAACACCGCCTTGGCTATTAGTACTTACAGACAATCCACTTGGGGGTGTTTTTAAACTACCAAACAACAAAGAAAAATTTAACTTTGTTAGAGAACTAGGAGCAAAGGCGTGTACAACTGGTTGTATAGAAACGATGTTTTTATTTGTATTTAAATTTACGTTGAAATTAGCTACTTGTTCTTGATCGTCTGATATTAAAGATCCATTGCCAGAAGGAGTTGTAAAACTATCCCCACCAGCAAAAGGTTCTGATACACTAGAAAGATCTCCACTAGCAAATGTATTTTGAACAAAAGAAGAGTATGGAGTTTTTTCACAACTAACTACTCCAAGAAAATTATTTAAATCTACTTGTCCAGATACAGATTTTATAGAATAGAAATCGTCTATTAAGGTTCTCCATCCTAAGTTTGAAGCATTACCAGCATTTGGAGAATTATCTGAAGTATGACCCCAAACAACTCCAAATACAGCATGTGCGGCAGTATTAACTGATTGATAAGTAGTTCTAGTTTTGTTTAAATACAAATCATTTGCTACAGAATTTGCAGAACGATTAATTTTTAGTTCTAGAAATCCACCATTTTCTGCTAATGATGTATTATCTAATTTATATTTTAGTTCTATGTAATTCCAATTGTCTGGTATCAAAGTATTATTTATACTACTTGTACCTAAAAGAATAAATTTTGATGGATCTATAGATAAGTTAGAATCAGCACCAGATCCAACAGTAACTAAATTATGTGGTTCGTCAACAAATCTCACGCAAACAGGAGGACCAAAAGGAAAAAATGCATATTCTACACAGATAGATACTGATCTAAAATCATTTATAGCAGAAAAACCCACCGATGTTAAAGTATCATCTAGTACAGAGTTTGTATTCCAAGCACGTAATTGTATAGTACCATTATTTGTAGAGCAAAGATAAAAATGTGGTCTGTAGTTTGCATCTGTTATACAAGCAAAAGGAGTAAATATAGATACTCCATCTCCCCAGCGACCGTTTGAAGGTTTGGAGTAATGATAAGCAAAACCTAAGACGCCTTCATTTATATTATCTCTAAATGGAACAGCGACTTTTGGATAAAAATTCTTGTGGTATCTAGTTTGTATTCCAGAATTACCGGGATTATAAGTTGAATCCTGCCTACTACTAATCATAGACAAACAACTCAATTGATTTCTGGCAGTAGGACCAGAAACGATAGTTGGAGTCACAACACCAGCAACATTACTTGGGCCGAAAGGAATATTTATGAAGTCCTTTACAGCTGTATAGCTCTGATATCTTTCGAACCCTTCAAAATTTGTTAATGCCATATCTTATCTCCATTATTGAATTATTCCAGATACTCTATTACTAATATCACCTAATCCATTTTGATTAATAGCTCTAATATTAAAGAACCAATCAAAAGTAGTATCTAAATTTGTAATTGTTGCAAAATTTTCTACAGACTGAGTGTTAAAATTATATACACTTGAATAAGCATTATTTTTTAAGCCACTGTATGATACTAAATAATCAGTAATAACACTGCCACCATTACCTGGATCACCAGAACCTACGCCACTTGTAATAATATTTGGTATATTCCAATATAGTCTAACTCTATCAGTTTTTACACCACTAGCAATAGAGCCATTGTTAAAAATAAATACTCCAGATGTATTGAAAGGTCTATATGGAATTCTTGAAGGGGTAATATCTGGAGTTTCTGAAGTGAATGGGCCATTACCAACATAATTTTTAGCAGAAACCTTAAACTTATAAGATGCACCATTTTGTAAGTTTGATATATATGAAGAAGTAGAAGAACTTACACCTTCATTAAAAGTTAGTGTAGCAGTATCAAAAGATCCATAAGAATCGTTAGGTTTACTTATTTGTCTATATTGTACTGTATAATCAGTTATACTTCCTCCACCATCGTTTGCTGGTGGATTCCAAGATAAAGCTACTCCGCTGCTATTTGAAACTCCGTTTAAATTAAGTGGAGAGCTAGGAGTAACTCCAGAAATTACTAAGATTGAATTTGAAAGTTGTGTAGGTATACCAGTTCCGAATGTATTTTCAGCACTTACTTTAAATACATATCCACTACCAAGTAATAAGTTTGGTATAGATAAAGAATTTACATTTCCACTAGAAAAAGTTGTAGTATAGATACTATCATTGTTTATAGCGTAAGCAATATGATATTTACTTATGTTAGATCCACCAGCAAAAAATGGTGGCAACCAATTAACAGTAAGCTCTCTGAAGTTTGTGCGAGTAATATTTAAATTTCTTGGTTCTGAAGGTAGTTGATTAATAGGTGTACCAACAATATTTTGACTATAGGTTCCGATGCCTACGCTATTAACAGCAGCTACTCTGACTGTATATTGAATACCATTAATAAGATTTAGGATATTAAAAGTGTTATTTGTTGAATTTGTGTTTACTGTAGTATATGTCAATCCATCGTTAGAACTATACTGAATAGAATAATTAGAAATAGAAGCGCCACCGTTGCTAGCGGGTGGAGTCCAAGACAAAGACAATGATGTATTTGAACCCTGAATAGTTAGATTGGTTGGTGATTCTGGAGCAGATATTGACGGAGTTACTGATATACTAGGTATAGAATATTCGCTCTGCCCTATTCTGTTAATAGCAGCTACTCTGAATATATATGATGTTCCATTAACAAGAGACGTTACTATAGCATTTGTATCTGTAGATACTGGTTTAACAAATGTTGTCCACGTTGTGCCACCATTACTTGAATATTGTACATTGTAGTTAAGAACTGGTATACTTTCAGCGAATGGTGCGGTCCAAGATAAAGATACTCTTTGATTGCCTTTTATTGCCAATAATCCTGCTGGAGAATTTGGTACACTAGCTCCAATAGAAACAAGGATAGTAGTTGGAATTCCACTAACAACAGGTGTGGCAAAAGAAGCACCACCAATATTAATATCTAGCGGCTTGTTAATTGTAAATATATCTGTTATTTTATGACTATTAGATGGATTTAAGCCATCAACAAATGTATAGTGAGATAATATTTCATTATTAGTCTGAGCAGAGCGCGCATCAGATATATAAACTCTTCTTGAATTATTTAAATTATATGGATATGAAGATCTTACGGTAGAAATATTACCATTATTTCCTATAAATAAACTTGGTCCAGTATTACCGGCAGTTGGATTAACTACATCATTAGAGATAGCTACGTTTGGAAAAGATAACGATCTATTATTAAGACTATCATCAACTAAACTGTTTGCTAAAGATATTCTAATACCACTTAATCCTACGTTTAATTGATTTGATCTTGATTGTAAAGATTGTGGTGTAAAATTATTTGAATATAATCCACTATTTACTAATAGTATATCATCAACATGACCAAAAAAACCATCGACGCGAGTCATTACGTTTGGTAAAAGTGTGCCTTCTAAATTATTAGTATCAAAATCAAACGCAGTCTTGGTTAAGGAATTAAATAATATTGGAATAGAATTAGAGTAATTATATTCATCTATGAAAGATGATCCTCTTTGAATGCCATTAACGAATAGTCTAGTAACTTTATTTGTTCTTGAAATAGCTACGTGTTGCCAAGCATTTGCAGAAAGTATGCCTGTAGGTGTTACTATTTTAGTGCTTCTGAGTCCATTAGAGTCAACAATATTGTATAGCAATTCTCTTTGTTTTGTCAAAACTAATGAATGATATACTCCATTTGTTACAGCAGTATTATTTGTTAGGTTGTTTGGTCTAGAATCATAAAGATATCGTAATCTATCAAATGTAAAAGTTTGTGGCCTTAACATAAACTCAACTGTAAAATCCGATGTGCCTACTTGTAGAGGCTGTTGAGTAGAAATATATGTATCTGTTGATGAAGCATTTTCTTGTACAACTACTCCAATCTCAAAAAATGTTGGTATTCTACCACTGGTGTATATTGTATAGTTTCCATCTGTACCCACTCCTATATTTTGGTTTCCAGTAGACATATAAAATAATTGACCTGGAAATTCTTCAAATCTAAATTCTAGTGGAGTTTGACCAGTAATCTGTGTTATATCTTTTGCTAGTGGATAAAAATACCCTTCTGTACTGAGATAGGTTCCAGAACTTACTCGACCGAACACAGCAAATGTATCTTTAACGTTTGGGTTAGGACTAATATCTTGTCGTATATAGTTTAAATTTGCATTTCCTAATCTCATAACAATGCCTTGCTCGTCTGGAGTAACTGCATCAGAGACTATTCTATCTTCTCTAATATACTGCAAATACATATTAGAGATTTTCATTAAAAATTGTTCATCTAAACCAGAAGGTATGATTTGTCCTATATCAGTCTCATCACAGCTAACCCAAACAGGTCTATATTCTCCATTAATAGAAGCAGCTACAATATAATGACCTTTATTTATATCTAAAGATGCATCTCTATTAATAAGTGGTATTTCTTTTCTATTTATCCATTGTGCATTTTTAAGTATCAATATTCCACTAGTTGGAAAATCTGCTGATACTGGAGCATCTATATTGGACTTTGCATATCCCTCTACTACTAAATCAAAAATATCAAATTGATTTTCTCCTCTAATAAATGTTACTTTATCTTTGGAAAATGAAGCAACAGTATTAGTATTGTTTCCATCTACAAAATTTACATCAAGAGTTCTATCATTTCTTGCATACTGTAACTGTACACCTTGATTATTATTGTTAAAAGTTGTTAGCAACTGTTGAGTAACTTTGCCATCTGGAGATGGATTTTTATACTCTACCAATTGATTGTATTCATTTTCAGACTTACTAATAAAACTAGCATATACTCCACTAGAGGGATTTTCTAAAGAATTGTTTGGTTTAAAAATTAACTTAGAATTATCAATAGATAATGTGTTTCCGCTAGTTGTTAAATCTAAACCATCTTCATAACCTAAAATTTTTCTTGTCTTAAGAAATCCTTGATTATTAATTCTAAAACTAATATTAGATAACCAAGAAGAATCTCTATTAAAATTCTTAGTCAGAGCAATATTATTTAGTGTTACATTGTTTTTATCAAAATTATTATTGAAAATTCCTATACCGTTGACTATTCTAATATCATCAACATATCCAACATAATTATTAATATTATAGTGAGTGGATGTCCAATTCGTGTGGCCAAATCTGAAAGCCTGAGCTAAATATTGAGTACTATCACTTATAGATCCAGATAATACTCCATTAATAAATATTTTAAGTGTTCCATTTATTCTACTTAGAACTATGTGATTCCAAGATAAAGTAGATACAAGCTGAGTAGAATTAGTTGTGAGGGTGATTAGATTACTACTATCTAAGTTTGTAGAATACTGTAATCTTCCATCTGATAATAAATACAATAAGACATATGCGCCATTAGCATTTGTCGGTCGCATATCTAATAAAAATCTATATATGTCAGTAGATGATGGCAGGCTATCGGGCCTAATCCAAAAATCTATAGTAAAGTCATTAGATCCAAATGCAAAACTGTTAGATATAGCAGTTTGTATACCCTGTCTTCCAGAGCCATTTAAGTATAAACTTTGATTACTAGATTTATAATGAGAAGTAGATAGAGCGCTATTGATATTAGTAACAATATGATTACTATCTGAAAAATCAGAAATATTTTGATTAAAATTGATTAATAAAGATGGCTTCTTAACATCTGGAGTATCGATAGAAATAGTAGGTGCCAAGTAGGAAATGCTGTATTCTCTATTATACCAGTAGTCTTTAGACTTTAAATATAATCCAGCGGTATTAATTATATCATCAGCAAATAACCCCTGGGCATTTCCATTATTATCAATGTTAGATGACAAATAAAACTTTTTGAGTTGCGGCAATAGTATACTGTTCTGTATAACTAAATTATTTACTATAGCATTTCTCCACGCATGGGCTGGAGAACCAAGGTCATAAAAATTATCAGCTTCTGGTATAATGCTACCTTTTGAAGTAACTAAGCCCTCCGATTTATGCAAATTAGTTGTACCTAAACCAACGTATCCATCTTTAGAAAGAAAAAGTGAAATATTATTTGTGTCACCTTCAAATTGTGGTGGTTTATTAAACGAAAGACTATCTATAAATTCTATAGACTTATCAAGATATAAACTTCTCCACCAATAATTTCTACTTCCTAAGTCAAAGAGCGCAATAGATTGATCGTTATTAATATTTAATCTACCAGAAACCGTTGGGCCTATATTGCCGCCAACCTGTAAAACTGCTTCGTCATGTAAAACAATTCCAGTAGAGCTAACAGTTGGGGCTATAGCTAATTTTAAATTTGATGATAATAATTTACCAAAAATTAATGGTCTTAAATCATGCCTACTATTACCAGAAGAACCACACATATCATCATAGTCAATATCATATGATGAAATAAATAAGTTGTAATTTTTTTCTAAGTCTGGGAATTTATTTAAATGATATCCAGCAGCATGTCCTAAAGCTATATTAAAATTATTGTGTTTATTTAAATAAAGTGAGTAATTACCAATAGAAATGTTTCCAACGCCATCTATAATGCTAGGGAGAGCGTTATACCCTATAGCAGTATTTTTACTACCATAGAGATTACAACTCATAGCAAAAGAGCCTATAGCTGTATTGAACCTAGATTGATAATTAGATGCTAGAGCAGAATAACCAAAAGCCGAATTGTCTTCGCTTAGATAATTAACAGTACTAAAAGATCTAGATAAAGTATTTTCACCAGCTTTTGTCGTTCGATCTTCAGCGGTAGCAAAATTAGCAGTATTTAAATTTGTAGATATAAGAATATTAGGCAAAGAATCTAAGATATTTATTAGACTTTGACGTAAATCTTTTGGAGAAATTCTACCAGCATTATTGTCTGGTAGAACATCATTGATGCTATCTACTAATTGATTTTTTGATAGAATCATTTAACATATTTCTTATTAATAGTTAGTTAAAAACAATCTGCAAAGATTCTGCATCAAATCTTATATTATCTCCAGCAAATACTAATCTTGGATTAGACAAGGTAGAATACATTAATAAATTACCAGAATTATAAGTAACATTGTCAAGAACAGCAACGCCAGAAACAAATCCCCAATCTTGTAACGCTGTTGAAAAAACAATTTGATATTTATTGACTAAATATCTGCTTGGAACTGGATAAGTATTATAATTAGTATTACTACCGATAGTTGTTCCAGAGCCATAAACATTATTAGCGCCACTAGCAAAATAAAAAGTTGTATTTGGGAACTGTGAAAATCTTACGGTTTCTGCTGTAGATCCACCAGCGCGACTTTGTGTTAAGTACACGGGATAAAATAATCCATTGACTCCACTTCCAACTCCAGCGTTATTCCTAGTGCCAGATACTGCAAATGATACATTATCTGCATCACTAGCAAATCTCCAAGCGTCGGAAAGTAATCCAACATTAACTCTAGAATATCCAGTTATACCAGAAGCATTTCCGCTAGGTATTTCAGCGATAGTATTGCCACCATCAAAATCTCTTGCTGGGTTAGAAAGTAATGCTACAGATATTGAACTTGGCATTGGAAAAGCTTGATTGGCAAAAACGTGATGCAATAAACCAGATTCAAGATAGTCAGATAAAGCTGCCATTTGTTGTCTCCATTAATTTTCAGTTCCTTAGTCTATACAGATAATAATACACAAAAAGCCACCCCCAAGTTAATGAGAGTGGCTAATTGTATGGGAATTTGATAGTAATTAGAATGAACCTAAGATAATTCTTCGGTTATCTAACACGCCAAATCCAAGTTCCGCAAAGCCGTAGTATCCGGCTCTCTGCTGTCTGTGAAGAGTGGGATCTTCGAATACCTGTAACTGTTCCTTAACAGGCATTACAAAGCTATCCTTAGTTGACTGATCAAGACCAACGACTAGTTCTAGATCGCTAGCCTGAACATTGCCACCAAGCTGTGAGGAAAAGAATGTCTGATATTCCTGACCTTCGCCTAGTTCGTCAAGATCATGAAGATTTACGCCATAGATTCTTGTGATGGGAGCGCCATCGCCAGAAGCACTGTAAATCTCACGACGAGTTACTTCGTCAATCTGATCAAGACCCCAATTACGAACATCCTCTAAAGCTTCTGGAGATACGTATAGATCAGTTAGGCGACCACGACCAACTGATGCGCTATTACCACCAGAATTACGACGCATTACTGTCTGAAGAAGAGAAACAAGTCTCTTGCTGAAAAGACCAGCAGTTGCATCTGCATCAAAAACAAGAATGTTACGATCAACGCCAGCAGCTAGAAGTGTGTGCCAGCCATCGTCATTCATCTTCTTTGTAAAGCCAGCTTCCATGACTTGCATGGCGCGTGACACAACATCCCAACGAGCATCGCGGGCGTAGCGAAGAAGATAATCAATTGAAGAAGTAATACTATATGTTGGAATCATCACATAGTCACTCTCAACTGAACGTTCTGGAATTCTACCGTGGCCTGGATTAGTATAGGCAACGTGATCGCCTTCTAAGCCGGGAGCCACAAGGTCCAATGGAAACTCGGTGTTAGCACCGGGTTCTACATTAATGGTTTCAAAGATGTTACCAAGAATGTTACCGACAAGAATACCCTTACGCAAGGGTAGCTCAAGTGCTTTAGCAAACTCTCTCTGAGCAGCTTGAGCAACATTGATATCTGCATCCCCTGACTTGCGTAGGAGACTGATGAACTCATCACTAGGTCTATTATTAGTTGGCATAAAAATTTCTCCTTTAGTTTATTAAATTAGTCAGGGTAGGTTTACTTCGACTTTGGCATAACCATCTTCATCTTTGCTAGTTAAAAATCCACCAACCTTGTTACCGCTAGCAACAGTACTGAAATTTCCAGCTGTTACTGTGCAACGATAGGCTGTAGCACCAGCAGATGGTGAGCCAGTTACGTTATTGGTGACTACATATCCTTTACGTAGGACTGTTACCTTGCCACCCTTTTGTACCTCATCCTTGTATAGATTAAGGTGTGTTCTAGTTAGATCCTTGTTTACAACATCGTTAAGAAGAACACCAACTGGAATTCCAGATGTTGAGTACTTAACAAGGTTGACACCTTGATCCATTGAAGCGCCCGAACCAGCTGTTGTATCATGGCAAGCTACTCCACCGCGTGTAGCAGTTGCGTCATTATAAAAAAAGCTGATATCAGTTTGAAGTTCATATCTATCTGATTTTAAAGCCATAGTTAATTCTCCTTATATTATTTAACACGTAGTACATTTGTCTCAAGCCACTCTGCAATACTTGCTCTTGTGGCCTCTAATTGATCTACCTCATCAGAAGCGTTAATTAAAGTGGCTTCGGTTGAATCTACGTTTGTGAAAAGTTCTTCAGTAACTTCATCAGCCTTTGATTCTTCTTCAGCATACTTCTTATCCTTCTTTTCCTCAGTCTTTTCTGCATCTTTCTTACTATCCTCTTGCTTAAGAGCCTTTTCTTTCTTCATTGTAACCTTTTTCATAGCGGCTACAATAAGATCGAAACTTGTATCGTCTAATTCTTCATAAGAGGCTAAAGACTCTTCTGTTTCTTCTTCTGAGAAACCTAGATTTAGAAGACTAGCTTTGCGTGACATTCTGCTCTTCTCTTTTTTCATCTTCTTTAGCTCTTCTTCTTTATTCTTCATATCTTCTTCATACTTAGCTAAAGTTTCTTCTAGAGATGTAATCTTTACGTCTCTTTCTGATAATGACTTGTTAAGATTTTCAATTGAGTCTGCTTTTGTTGTTAATTCGGCTTGTAGCTTTGAAACAACATCTTCATGTTCTTTTGAGTTAAAAACTTCAACTGAAGCACGGAGTGTAGCATTTTCCTCTTTAATGGATGCTAACTCAGCGCGAAGATCATTCACTTGCTGTTCTAGTACTGTGTTTTCTGTCATAATATCTCCTTCACTGTTATTAAACTTAAAAGTTATTATTTTATCTGAGCTAGCACGACTAGCATCTAAGATGACACTTCTTGGATTAGCTGGTTTTGACACCAAGCCTTTGCCGGAAAAAGAAATGTCTTTTAAAGATCTGCCTATCTTACGTCCCTCGTACTCTCCAGTTCCACCATAAGCTCTTAAATGCTTTGTTAAAAATGCCGATGCTTCGCTTCTTGGTAGTAATTCAGTAGATCCACTTTCATCCATGACTGCATAATCAAATCCAGAAAAAAGACATTCCATTGATACAAACCATTTGCCTTCTTCAATTTCAGCAATTAGTTGTTTCATCCTGTCTCTATTTTCTTGATTCGTCCAACTGTTGTATAATACAGCTTCTGTAACAATATCGAAATCAGAAACATAAGTATCTATATCAGCTAAAATCTTACCGTCACGATCTACTACATAACTACCAGTTATATGCCCAATAATATCGTTCTCATTGTGCATAAAATTAAATTGTTTATCTTCTGGAGTCTTGCGCGCGGCCCAAGTTGTAGCTGCGGCAAAGACATCATCATTTTTATTCCATCCGGTAGAAACCAAAATTGATTTAATATAATATAAATCTACTTGTTTAGGATTAGCACTATTTGCTATAACCTTATTTATACATAATGGATTGAGGTGTTCTTCTGAAAGTATAGCGGGTGAACAATACGCTATGGATACTTGTTTTTCTACAAGTTCTCCAATACCATCTTGTAATTCTTTTTTATATACATTCATATTTGCCTCTTATGAAGATAATACACAAAAAGTAGTTAATTCTGTGTTATATACTCTATATACTTACCAAGCACACTATTTTTATAGTCTTCTAAGCTTAATTTATCTAGTGATATACCACTATTTTTAAGCATTTTTCTAAAATCTTGTGGCACTTTGGCATTAGATCTTAGCAAAGAAACTATATCCTCATTTGATACACTAGATAATGGATGTAAGTTAGTAAAAATATCTAATTTAATATTTTCTAATTGTTTTACCTCACCTTTGGTTAACTGTCTTAGATTTGATTTATCTAAACTGTTTAAATATGGTTCAACAACAAGGGTAGCAATAGCACTTATAGTGTTTTCTGACCAAACTAAAAGTTCTGCAACTCCAGGTTTTGATTTAGGCTTATCTACTCTTTTTTTTCTAACATTGGTATCTTGCTTGAACAATGGGCGACCGTTAGGATTTGGTGGCTTGGGAGCGTTTTGTTTAGTTACCTTTGCTTGTTTATCTATTTTTTGTAATTCAAATTTTTGATTAGCATTATGAAATGGGCTTGCTTTAGGTGGACCAGAATTTTCTCTCCTTTCCATTTCTCTTTTGAGTCTTATTCTTTCTATATCTGGAATCTCCTTAAACCGCTCAATGAGAGTTTCGTGACTTATAATATCTCTATCAGCTAACTGTATTAATAAATTCTTTTCAGCTGCTTCATCAGATAATGTCATTTGATCAAATTGTATATGAGCCTTATATCTAAAACCCATAGCCTTTCTTACAATCTCAAGTTCTTTTTCCCAAAATTGTGCTAGTTGATCACGACCATATTGCAATCTTTCAACAAGTGTTTTTAGTGAAATAAAATTATTGGTAAATCCACCACCATTAGTAGCCATACCAGTTAGAGTTGGGGGAACTCCAAGTCCAGCATATATACTGTTAAGAACAGATGTATATTTTTCAGAACCTAAGAATTTATATACTTCGCTACTAGATTCTGTAAACGATAATTCTGGACCCCACACTAATTCCATTGTTCCGCCACCAACGTTACTAGCTAATATGTCTCTTAATTTATTTATAGCAGCTTTATTTGGTAAAATTTTATATTCTAAATTACCAAGAGTCCATAGTCTAATATTAGATATAGCTCCATCTAAAGCTGACAAATCTGCTAATCTCATTTTTTCAAGCATTATAATATCGTCAAGAATTGCATATATCATTGGATTGGCCCACTGTCTCCAATCATCCTTTTTATAATAAAAAACACTTAGCCTTTCGTTGTCTAGCGGTATTTGTCTTTCACCTTTTAATAAGCTTTCTTTAATATTTTTGGGAAGACTATCAAGAACGTGATTGGGTATATTTCCAGATTGAAATTTATCTAAAAAATTATCAGCTTTTATTGAGAAATTTTTCATTCCCATAAACAAAGATAAATTGCCATCTTTCATCGATACAGTTAAAGGATTAAAGAAATTATATCTCCAAGGAATAACATTTTTTTCCATGTTTGGTATTTCAACTTTTATATCACTAGAAATAGCTTTCATATAATTATTTAATTGTGGTGTTACTTTTGCGTAACTTCTATATATTATGACATTGCCACACTTATATAAATTATTTAGAAATCTTTCTGATCTTTCTTTTCCATTTACACTTTTAAACCACTGCTGATAAAATTTTTCTACACTCTTATCACGATGTACAATTTGTATACCTTGACTACCAAAATCTCCCATTAAGTCAATTATATTTCGAATAATTCCAACTTTATCGTATGCCTCCATGCACATTTTGATGATTCTTCTCTGCTCATTTGGGACAGCTTCTTCTGGCCTAAATGCATAATAATCATTATGAGTAAATCCAGGCTTAACGGATTTATTTGGTTCAATATCAATAAAGTTTCTATAATGATTACCAGTAGACTTATTAAGTCCAGAGTAGGCTTCTATGCTTTCGCTAAATTTGCTAATAGCTATGTTTTTGCTATTTGGTTCATCGTCAGACCATGTAATCATTTCGTCAGTCATATTAAATCCTCATCAGTTAGATTGTAGTGCGATAGCAATTAATACACATCTTTCATAGTGTCAGTAAACCAGCTAGGACCAGAATAATAATCTTCTTCTTTTCTTTTAGAAAATTCACCATTAGCAAAACCACCATAAAAATTATATTCATTTAACGTTGGCGTTCTTTGTATTGTACGCGCTGCCATATTCGCCATTAATAATGCAGAATATCTATCTTTTCTTATTTTGTTTTTCTTACCAGTGCCAACCAAGACTTCTGGCGTATCCCACCTATCTCTACCATTTGATGTTTGAGTCATTTGTATCATAGATAATTCATCTTTAAGTTCTTCAATTTCCATAACGCACTCTTCTAGCGTGTCAAACATTCGATGCTTAGATATGTCTTCTGATTCAGATATTGCTAAATTAATAGCATCAAAGTCTGGAAAAAGTAAAACTTTATCTTCAAAATCTTTTCTCATGCCGTGATTAGCCTCTGCTAACCATTCATGTCGTGCAAATTGGCACATTTCTAAGATATGTAAGCCGCGTTCATCGTCTGTGTCTTTTGGTTTATTATCATCGATTGTTGGCCATATTAAAAATTCTCCAGACTTTAGCTTATCTTTATCATGCAATGATTCCATAACTGCTACGCCACCACCTTGAGCGTCAATCGAAACGTGTAGGCATGGAAATAAATGCATTAAATCTCTAATTTTCCTAGCACAATATGAATAAAAATCTGTTTCAGATACATATCCTTTTTTAACTTTTTCTTTATGTTCCGTGCGAGTAGTTGTCCAACAATGTACTATTTTTCTGTAATTACCATCTAATTCTAAAACAACAATACTAAAATTATCTACTTCTGAAGCTGGATCGACACCATACACATAACGTTTTTCTTTACCTCCTATTAAAGCGGCGTTAAATTGAATTGTATTTCCATTACTATCAACAATATTATTAGTTGCAGAAGCTACACATGATTCTACTAATGATCTTTTGAAAAATCCCTGACTATCTCTAGTAAAACAAGCTCCATATTCCATCTGATAAATGCCAGTGTGTACAGTAGCTTTAGATCTTGCTACTTGATCAGCATCCATAAAGCCCTTTGGTAATAATTCATATGGTATTCGTATTATAGAATACTGTGTCCAATCAAAGTTTTCTGGGGGGTCTTCTCCAAAAATTTCACGTAGCTTGTGTAAATTTCCCCTACTATTAATGATAGATTTCCATTTTTTCCAATATGTAGCAAAATGATTAAAGTCATAATAAGCAGTGCCAGACAATATAATCTGATTATCTTTTTTTATTTCTATTGGCTTATCAAGCTCAATACCTAGTTCTAAAGCCTTTTTCTCTGACGCTAACCTCTTAACGTTCTCTATTGGATTTGCACTTACTGCCGCAAAGCCAGCAACCACGTTTTCAAATATTTCTCTTGGAACAGAAGCAAACTCGTCACATATGATATCATTAGCTCGTTGACCTCTAATCTTTTGACCATCACCTAAAGGTAAACATGTTATAGTACTATCATTTAGTTTAAGTATACAGCGATCAGTATCTCTTCTTGGCCCACTATCTCCATCGCACATATCTCTTAACATTGGAGAATTATTCCAAAGCGTTTCCATATATTCAAATAATACTTTGGACTGACGAAATGCAGCACCAACAATAACAATTTTTCTTTTTGGCAATATTAGTGCGCGTAATATTGAGTATAAAGACAACATAAAAGATTTGCCAGCACCGCGAGTAGCAATTAACATTGGGAATTTTCGTTCCCAAAGTTCTCTTAAAATTAACGATTGAGATGGCAATAGCTGTGTGTTTAAAATATGCCTAGCTATGAATGGCAAATAATCTGGTTGGGTCATTAACCAAGCTAATCTGATATTGAATTCTTCATCATTAGCAGTAACAAACTGCATTGGATTAAAAAAATTACTACCAACTTGATCTAAACCAAGCCAAGCCTCTTCTATTAGTTTAAGATCATTTACTCCCACGATTTTATAACCCTGTCAGCAAATCCGTAGTTCACTGAGTCGTTTGCGTTTATATACCAATCACCATTTTTCATTTTTCTGTATAAGAAATTTTTCACCTTAGAAATATCCCAGCCTTGATCTTTAAAATACTTGCCCTTTACGCATCTATTAGCGTAGATATCCATCATGATATCACATAAAATTTTTTCATATTTAATCCAATTTTGTACATTTAAATAATGACCACTAGCGTCACTAGATCCAAAATGAGACATAAAATAAGAATTGGGAGTCATAAATCGCATATCTGCGGCTTGTAAAATAATACTACTCATAGACTCTGCCTGTCCGTAGACTATCATAGTCACATGTGATTTGCACATTGTGATAGCATCAAATATAGCCATTCCGTCAGACCATTCACCACCAATACTATGCATATGTATAAAAATTTCGTTGGTATTTTCTTGCTCTAAAGCCCTAATATTTTTTAAGAAAGTATTAGCCATTTTATATTCAACGCCGGGATTGTTGTTCTCGTCGGAAATATATGTATTATGCAAGAATATTTCTCTGGTTTTTGTATTACATCCATAGTTATGTAGGTCAAAAAGTTTATCATTGGTTGTAGACATGTTATTTTTTTCTCCCAATAGTGTACATTTCATTAACTCGCTTAAAAATGCTACTAACAGCAAGGAAGGCTGATTTTTTGTTTCCACAGAATAAGACATTGATGTTGTTATATAATTGAAATTCAACAAGACACTTTAACATATATTTACCAGTTATTTTTAACGATGATTGATTCTTGATTGGTATTCTAGTATCTTCTGGAAATTTTATTAATTCTTCTAAAGAGAATTCTAATACTATAAATCTATAGGGAAATTTTTCCATGCGATCAATCTCTTCTAGAAATTGATGTTTTTTTTGACCTAGATTTATTGCTAATTCTTCTACGCAACCTTTTCTCTCTACGCACACCTTGTCTTCTAATCCAAGTATGGTATAATCTCCAGTATCTAATTTTTGATCAATCATGCCAGCACATGTGTTGAACTTGCTAAAATAATAACCCTCCTGTTCTCTAGTGTCTTTAATGACTGTGAAAGGTGGAGCAATCTTATAATTTCCCATCTATAATCTCTCTAAATAGTTTTTCGTATTGTTTTTCTTTATTTTTTATACTGTCGTGGCAAGACCTACATAGTGTTATGCCATTACAAGTTTCATATCTTAAAGATGCGGCACTAGCCCAAGTTCTAATATGATGAACCTGTAGTCGAATTTTACACTTACATCCAGGCATTTGACATTGCTTCTTGTCTCTTTTTAAAACATCTTTCCTAAAACGTTCATAAACATCTTCTGAAATTTTTCTGTTATTCATAATTTTTCTACTTTATCGATTCTGATAAGTCGTTTTACTTTTCTGCAAAGTATTCTACTTGGTATAGATTTACTTTTACTTAATATTTGTTTTATTATTCTATCCACAACCATAAAGCAGGCATCATCATAATCGTTTGCTTCTATGAATATTAAATTAAAGAAAATGGTAAAGTATATCCTACTAAATGTATAGAGTAGGGTAAAAGCTCTTGATAAACGTCGGAAAGATCTGTAGTTATTCTATAGTTTTGCATCTAACATAAGTTTTACTAAACCCTCTAGGTCATATTTGTGAGTCCATTTTAAAATGTTTTTCGCTTTATTACAATTTCCTCTTAAAAATGGAACTTCTGACGGTCTTACTAATTCTGGATCTATATAGATAGCATCTCGCCAATTTATAATACTGTTGATACCTACATATTTGAAAGATAGTTCTAAAAATTCCCATATAGTATGAGAATTGCCTGTACATATCACATAGTCATCTGGATTTTCTTGCTGTAGCATAAGCCACATGGCTTCAACGTAATCACCAGCATATCCCCAATCTCTATACGTATCTATATTACCAAGTCTTAGTTTAGGAAATATATCTTCTCCAACTATAATATTTTGATTACTAAAAGAAACCCTATTTGATGAGCGATCATTAGAATTGAGCCATCTTACAAAATTTGCAACCCATTTGACTATTTTTTGAGTAACAAAGTTATCGCCCCTACGTGGGCCTTCGTGATTAAAAAGTATTCCGCAACTACCATGTATATTGTAAGCGTCACGATAAAGTCTAACAAGATAATGGGCAGCACATTTAGATATAGCATATGGAGAATTAGGCATAAATTTTGTGTCTTCATTTTGGTATTTATTACCATCCTTATCTATATCATAAGAACTACCAAACATTTCGCTAGATGAAGCTTGGTAAAACTTGCAATTATTGCCCGTATCTACAATAGATTGAAGTATATTTAAGCAGCCTTTGCCAGTTATATCCCATGTTAATGCTGGTTGACTAAACGAGGTTGCAACATGCGATTGTGCTGCTAGATTATAGACCTCATCTACATCTTCGTTATTCTTAAATATATTTACCACACTACTTACATCTGTTATGTCTCCTTCAATCAATTTGAAACTATTATGGTCAGACAGATGTTTTATTCTTTGGGTATTATCAACACTACAGCGTCGAGTCACCCCAATAACGTTGTAATCTTTCTCTAATAATAGGTCTGCTAAGTGACTTCCGTCCTGTCCTGTAATTCCAAATATAATTGCTTGTTTCATTTGTTTTTCCTTAATATTGATACCCACAGCCCATTCCACCAATTTTCCAAATCTTCATTATAATTTGCTGGCAAATCCCATTCTTTAATGATGGAGAGTTTATTTGCTTCTATTGCTCTACGTGTTCCATTTCTAACCTCTATACCATTCCAATCATCACAGAGATAGATAAATTCATCATCCATATTATCATAATAATATTCTATAGCTTTAAATTGACTCTCTTCCTTATGACAACCATCATAGAAATATATATTGAATTTTTTTGACTGTAACTTATCTTGAGTCATAAAAGAGTCAGAGTTAATAAATTCAAATGGTACTCCTACGTCTTTTAAATTTTCTTGAAATATGTTTTCACTTCCTTCAAATTGTGAAAAATTATCTATAGCTACAGCATATTTAGGAGAATTACCAAGCAAAGCTGAGTAAAAGGTTGCCCCACCCCAAACGCCAATCTCCAAGTACCTAGAATCAGGCATTTCAAGGAGCTTATTGAGAAAGTTTCGCACCTTAAAACTAGACATACCGCTCATTTGTAAAGCGTGTTGATTCAATTTAGTATTTTGGTCTACTGTAGATAATGAGTGCTGAATGTGATCTATCAAGATATACTTCATAATTAATCCTTAATAGTATCCGGCGTAAGAAATGGTTGATCTATTGTATTATCTGCGTAGGTATGATATGAGGATAAACGCTCCTTCTCTTTTTCCATAGCAAGGCGCATTTTCTCCATCTCAATTCCATATTGTTTCATTTTATCTGGATTGTCAACTAGCATTGCAACCCAACTAGTAAAACTTTGTTTAGAATCCTCAAGCCTCTTAATTCTCTGTTCGCGCGTACCCTTCATTTCACGAAGTATAGCGGCCTTCTTTGTTTGTAGTTCGCGGTAGTCTTTATTTAAAGCCTCCTGTGAAGCGCGCAGAGAGGCAACCTGTCTTTCTAAGTTTAGTATATAGTCCATATCCTGCTGATCTCTGTCGCGTTCGCGTTCGGCCTTTATCATCTTATCGTATATATTAATTTGTACTATATTATCTTTATTGCTTCTTAAACACCTATTCATTAATATCTCTAATTTAATAACGTCTATTACTTGCAACTCTTCTGTCGGAAAAACGTCATCATTAAACTGAGATATAATACGCCCCCAATGGTATTTAAATAATTCTAATTCTTCATCAGTAAACTGTGAAGCAAGTTCGCTCCAGTATGGCCTATCTTCTAATGAATATGTGGCCTCTTCTTCTGGTGATAAATTATGTCTAAACTTACGTTTTATAAACTGATCAATAGACTCAACATCGCGGTTAAGTTCTTTAGCTATATCTTCTGGCGTCATTGTATTAATTAGACGCGAAATAATACGCTCTTCTTCCTTGGAAATACGCCCCTTACGCATTGTCAACATCTCCCACTATTTCTTTTATTATCGCAATGATTTTTTCTTTTTTGGCTTTTGTCATAGGAACATTATTGATAAACTTAAGATAATCTGAACGCAAGCGTGAGGGGAGATGTTCTGTAATTAATGCGTCGATATCTTTAAAATCAACGTCGTGAGTAGTTTCATTTTTTTCTACATTTTCTTCATAAGATAAAGACATTGGTAAACAAACTTTTCTTTTTTCACCATTGTTACTAAATGAGTAATTGTCGCGTATGAAATTTTTTAATCTATTTGACAAGTGGACTGAAAGGAAGTTTTCAAGGGGGCGCGTTTCGTCGTAGCGTTCTAAAGCGTCTACGCAGATTATAAAAGATTCTTGTTTTATATCATTAACGTCGTAACCATAAAATGTATACTTGGGCGATATCCTATCTATGACTTTATTAATTTGGTCAATGACTTCTTGTTCGGTCATATTAGATGGGACTTTCATAGTTTTCGCCATCCTTTACCACTATAGTATTTTAAACAGTCAGAAGAGTTATCGTATATAATAAGCCCCTTGGCCTTTGGAGCTTCATCGCAACTATCATAAACTGGCGTTTGGTTTAGTTCACTAATTGGTAAAGATATAATATTACCATTACGTCTAACTAGTGTGCAGTTTTCATCTAAAGAAACAGATTCAAGCAAACCATCAGCATTAGAATAAATAACTGTGTAAGGGAAAGATAACAGTTCGTTAATGCTACAAGGTGGTTCTATAGATCCACATATAACTTGATCATCTACACACATCATATTGACGGGCGATGTAGTTATATTAGTCTGGTGGACTTTACCATCATAGTAAATAGATATGGGGCGTGATCTAGATAGGAAATGTTTAGAGTCGCGTTTAATAATCTGGCCAATACCGCGTTCTGCTATCTTAACCTCGTTTGGTAAAACTACTTTTAATACTGAATAAATATATTGTTTGTTTAGTTCTGCAACATCAAGAGTGTGGGCTACATTCTCATCTAATTGAGATGAGGTAATTTCCAGTAAATTATTAGATCCAAGAACATAATCTAATTTGCAATTATTGAGGGGGATTTCTTGGTACATCGTCTGAGTCCTTTTCATCAATATCCTTGTTTTCTAGAAGTGTATCTAGGGAGCGATCATCTTGGGCTAAATCTTCAATGATAGAGCTATTTAAGTTAGCACTGGCGCGACAATGCAATTGTGATTCAACTAGTTTTGGTTCATTCATATTGTTTCTCCTTACGGTATTATACACTACTTTGGTGCGATTTGTAGCAAAAAGGTTTTACTGGGGAGGATTGGGTAGTACATTACGTTAATAATTTTGAATCGTGAATGAACCACCCCCGAAAAACACGGCACCCCACTGAGAAGATACCTAGAAGATAAAACCCCCCCCAGCGTCAGTGTCAGTGTCAGTACCTAAGTCGTTAGTATATAAGGAGTTAGGTTCGATAGTCAGCGGCGAGTTTGATGTAAGTCTTTATATATCAACAACTTACGACAAAAACAATTATTTTGGATTTTTGTCTTGACAACTCAAGTTTGCTCTGTATAATGTCGATATAAGAAGTAAGAGAGAAAGAAAGAGAAAAGAGAAATGGAAAAAGTCACTCATATCAACAGTTTTATTGGTTCGCTTCCCCGCATTGTCCAGAAGAAAATCTGGAAAGTGACCGATACCGATGGTACGGTTGTTCAGTATGTTTCCGCTTCCGATAATCGCAAGTATACTGCACAAGCGTACATTGATGAAAAGTATGTCGGTCAAAAACTTGTCCTGACGTTCTCACACTTCAAGGGATTGATGACCCTCTAATAGAGGGGGTTGATAACGAGAAAAGATTTGATAGAGTATTAGAAAGAGAAAGAGAGAAAAATGAAAACGTTTTACTTCTTCAGTTATGGTGAACACAAGTTTATCGGCCAAGCAGAATCTACCGATTGGATGACAGCCCAAAAAATTGTTGCAAATGCGACAGGGTTCCCTATCGATGATCTGCTACCCTATAGTTCAAAAAATATTTGGGAATTCTAAGGGATTGACAAGTTGATAGCCGATACTGTATAATAGAGAAACAAAAGAAAAGGAAAATAATATGAACAGCCTTGATAAGATTCTGGCCGCTATGCGTACTGGTAAGTATGGTAGCGTATTCGACACCGCCGGTAATGTTCACGTTGGTATTATAAATGGCCTCATGCGTGAGGATGGTAGTGGTAAAAACTGGATTGTTACGATTACTAATAAGACGGTAAGTGAAAACGTGTTTATTCACGCACAATAAAACAAGGAGTCAAGGATGATACAGATAGATTGGGTACAAATAGGTGTGGGATTTATTGCTGGTATTATTAGTAGTTATCTTGTTTGTGACATTGTTTTTCCCGTAGGAGATAAGGATGAATAAGGTTTTTACTGTTGCTTTTCTTCTAGGTTGTATTGTTACATACTTCATTTCTTAATAAGGTGGATAATGTATAACTTTGATGACGTAAACGATATCCTTGCAGAAATGCGTGATGAGCGTATGATTGAACCTATTGACGATCCTAACATTCAAACCAACTTTTACGATTGGGCAGAAGTTGTGGGTATTATGTGGGATATTGAACCTGAATCTACATTCATTTGACGTAAAGCCTTGCTACTAAAGGACTTAGAGCGAGGCGGGCGAGGCGGATTCGTCGTAAGTCTTTATCCCACAATGGTTTACGACAAAAGTATTTTTTCTTGATTTTTCCGCTTGACATTGCCGATACATAGTGTAGAATAAGCGTACCAAAGGGAGATAATCATGAAAGTTGCAAACGGTAATGATAAGTTGGGTAAGGGATGTCTTGTTGTTTCGCGTCCCGTGGGAGATACTTGTCCCTCATCTTGTGCATTTTTGGGTAACGGCTGTTATGCTGAACAGACTGAGAAAATGTACCCTAATGTTCGCCCCGCTGGTATGCAAAATGTTATTACTGAAAAGCACCGTATTCGTGCTATGATTCTGGACGCTATTCGGCAGGGTAAGTCTATCCGCTGGCATGAGCGTGGCGATTGGTTTCTCAATGGTGAGTTAGATTTAGAATATCTCGCCAATGTAACGTGGGCGTGTGAGAGTCTTATTGCAGATGGTACAACGCTGCCCGATATGTGGTTTTATACTCATATCTATGATGATCGTCTGGTAAGTCTTAGTAAGTATATGAAAGTATATGCTAGTGTGCATAATAATGAGGATATGGGTGCGGCTCTTGCGATGGGATTCAAACTCTTCGCATGGTGTGATAGCGACCAGAAAATCGCCCCGAAGCGTCCGAAGCGTAAAGCCGCCGCTGATGCTTGGCGTAAGAGTCTCCCTAAACTTGTTGTATTGAATGGTACTAAGTTTGTAACTTGCCCCGAGATTCGTCGTGGTCGCGGTGTTGTAACTTGCACCCCCACTAAGGGTAGTGTATCATGCGACTTGTGCGTTCGTGGTTTGGCTAATGTTCTGTTTCCATCTCACTGAGGATAATATGAAAAGTTTTACATACGAGTGTGTTACTCTGGAAGATGTATGCAAGCACAATAAACTAGACTATCAAGAAATCGTGCAGGCAGTTTGTGATAGTGATATATCTTTCGGTAGTAATGCTGACACACTAATGACACGCAGTATGGTGCAGGATATTGTAGATGATTGTTATGAGGATATTTCTGTACAGTTAGATTGGGCCGGTTTTGATGATCGAATCCTAATCAGTCTTGGTTCTTGACATAAACCCTTGCCACTAAAGGACTTAGGGCGAGGTCGCCCCGCCAAAATCGTCGTAAGTCTTTGTGTCACAATACTTTACGTCAAATCAAAAAAAATCTGAATTTTCTTCTTGACAACTGAAGTTTGGCCTGTATAATGCCGATATAGAAAGTAAGGAGAAATGAAAATGGAAACACTTTATCTGAGCGATTGCTGTGGTGAATATCTCGCGGATGAGCATGTGGAATATGAGGTTTGCCCGCGATGCAAGGAACATTGTGAAGTGTTGACTGAGGACTACACGACGGTTCCTATGGTTGACGAAGATGGCATCCTGTGGTATGTTCAACTAAATAGGAGAAAGAGATGAGTCACCCTGACCCCCTGTTTGATCCCGATAACTTTTACGAGGACGATATGAATTACGACGATTACAATGACTTTTATGAGGATACGAATGAGGAAACGACCGATGAATCTTGGGATGATTCATATGATGATAGTATGGATGGGGATCATGAAAGTGGTTTATCTTCCGCAGGATGGGGAACTGACGAGGACTACGGCTATTACGGAGAAAATGAGTAATGCTACATAGATTTTACGATATCAAATTTGAAAATGAGCAGTTTGCAGAGTTTGCGCATGATAAGGAATATGTGTTGGATGTGCCAGACTATGAAATGAATACCCCTCTTGAGAGGCAGGAGTATGTTGGGAATATGCTCGACATTATCGTTGCTGCTAGTGGGCTGAACGTGTGTTCATTTAGCACTGACCACAATATTAGTTGACCTAAAGCCTTGTCCCTAAAGAACTTAGGGCGAGGCGGGCGGGCCGAATTCGTCGTAAGTCCTTTGGTATCAACATCTTACAACCATTTTTCCAAGAAACCATGTGTCCATTGGTGTGATGAAAAATGTCTCCTAGACCTAAAGCCATATAAAATAAGGACTTAGGGAAAATCCAAAAATCTTTTAAAGATAGGATTTGACTTTGGTCGATAACTAAGATATAATTCAGCATAAGAAAGAGAGAATGAAATGGTTATCGAAGTTTTCAAGAATGGTCGAACGATTGGTTTTGTGGTTGCGAAAGATAGGCTGTCTTCGGTCGATCTGATCGTTAAGACTTTCCCCCAAGTGGATCGCGTTGAGACAAATTCATCGCTCCCCAAGAGTGATCCGCGATGCAAGGAAATCGCAGAAAATGTTTACGCTTGGGCTTGACACCCTACCAAAACTTGCTAGAATCCAACCAACACAGAAAAGGAAAGAATATGAAACAGAAATTTGAGATTATCGAAAACGCTAAGAAACAGGCCCGCATGTGCTTCCTCGGAATCGCTATCCCGACCGAAGTGAAGAATATCGACGGAGAGATGATACAGGTCGAAAAGGTTCTCAAGTTCAATCGCAAGGCACTTCGTAACATGGGTAAGGATCATCGCAAGCAAAGTGTCGATCCTCGCTATATTGGGGGAGAAGACAAGATGATTGTGAAAGTTGGCAAGCCAGGAAGCAAAGAGCGTGTGGAGGCTTTGGCTCAGATGTACGCAAGTGCGGGAGATGCTGACTACTCCGCTTTCAAAGACTGAACATAACCCGTTGCTGCATAAGGACTTGCGGCGAGGCGGGCGGGCCGAATTTGCCATAAGTCTAATGATACCAACACTTTATGTCTAGAAAGATTTTTCTAAAGATTATGCTTGACTCTTGACGATCTATACTGTAGAATGTAGAAAAGTTGAAAGTCTCACTAAAAGGAAAAGTTATGAATGATTTGGTTGTTATTTCTGGTGGTTGCTTTGTTCTTGCTTGTGTTGTTTTGTTTGTATTCTATTACATTTTGAATGGGGTTCATGGTTCACTCGCCAACTCTAATGTTGGAGAAATCTATAACTTTGAATATGAGCAACCCCTTACTGGAGAGTATAGGCGTTTTCTCGCTAAAGTTGTCTCTCCCGTTGTGATGATGACTGATAATGATGTAAAGAGGTTGAACGCTAAAAGTAGGTATCGTAGGTATGATCCCAACTTCGTTCGTGGTAAGTGTTTGGTCACTTGTCAAATGGTTGACGGTACGATCCGTAACTTCTACGCTGAACGTACTAGGAATGTCCGTAAGTTGCCTGTAAAAAATAAGTTGCTCTATAAAGTTGCATCATTCATGATTTGATTGCTGTTTCGTCCTAAGTTGTTGCAAACACAGCACTTAGGGCGAATTCGGCGGGCTGGGATCGACGTAAGTCCTTTCATATCAATAACTTAGGATAAAATTCAAGTTTGTCTTGACAGATGTCGATACATGGTGTAAGATGGTATGCACAAAGGAGTTATGTATATGTCAAAAGAGGAAGATTGGGTACAACCGGAAGAAGAGACAGAATGGCAACTCTTGGTAGAGTGGGAGGAATGGGTAAGATCACACCCAACCCCACCGACGCGGGAGGATGGGCAGTCCTGCCCAAACTAGAAAGATCATTGATTTTTCCGCATAGCCAGCACGTTTGCCTAAAGTTAGACTTGACAGATGGACGATAATAAGGTATACTGAGCATATGAATATATTCGTATTAGATAACGATCCGCGAACGTCAGCAGAGTATATGTGTGATAAGCATATACCTAAGATGATCGTAGAGACATTCCAGATGATGGGTAGTGCTTTGAGGCGTCATGGTGCTACAGATGAGCAGATGCCACTTACGCAGGCCGGAAAACCCCTAGTTGGTGGATATAAACATCACCCGTGTACCGTATGGGCGGGAGATAGTATATGTAACTTTGTCTGGTTAGGAATACATGGTATATCATTGTGTGACGAGTTTATGCTACGCTATCGTAAAGTCCATAGTTGTGATATGAAAATACGTCAAATGTGTGAACTTATGGATATGCTGCCAAATATACCGCAAACACCATATGCACTGGCTATGCCAGATGAGTATAAGTCAGAAAATGCTATTGACTCTTACCGTCGATACTATACAATGGAAAAGGCTCGTTTTGCCAAATGGGAGAAGGGCCGCGAGGCTCCATGCTGGTGGAATAAGGAGGAATGTTATGTATAATATATTTGATAGTTATGAACCATATGAACTTCGTGATATGTATAATGATGGCATGAATAGTTGGCCTGACGATTTTAGGCATTGGATGCACGACCAAATGGCTAATGATTTGTTAGACCAGTGGCTTGAAACTGTTACAGATGAAGAGTATATGGAACGTGCTAAAGATATTATTGAATCTGAAACGTATGGATATGAAGATGAGGATGGTAACGAAATGCTAGATTTCAAGGTGGAATAATGGTAGATTATACTGATGAAACATTCTCAACCGTAGAGCATATCGCTAATGGTAAGGGGCTGGCATTAGTCTGTAATTATCACTATGAGTTGACAAACGCTGACGGTGTGGTATACTGGTCTTATTATCTCAGGGACATCCTAAACTTTCTAAAGGAATATAAAAATGCCTAATTGGTGCATGAATAATGTTACTATTACTCACCCCAAGCGTGATAAGTTGCAGGAGTTTGTTGACGCATACAATAGTGGCGGCGTGTGTAACCATTTCGCCCCACAGCCTAAAGACTTGAACGAACATGACTGTTTTGCCCCCAATGGGTGGTATACTTGGCGTTGTAATAACTGGGGAACTAAATGGGATTTTGGTAGAGAAGATGGACAAGACCCTATAGAGATTATCAACGATGAAGTGAGTTTTAGTTGTCATACTGCGTGGTCGCCCCCCATTGAGTTTTACAATATGCTCCAGAAGAAAAAGTATAGTATTCATGCTACATACTGGGAACCCGGTATTGGATTCTGTGGAACATACGAGAATGGCGTAGAAGATACTATTGAATATGAAGATAAGTCTGAAATTCCAGATGAGTTGTGGGATGAGTATGGAATGGCAGACTTTTTCGAAGAGACGGAGGCTGACGCTTGACCTGTGCGAGACTGTGTGGTATACTCATGCAGTCTCGCATATTGGGGGTGTAACTTAGCGACTAAAGTAGCGGTCTTTTAAACCGTTTATCGTGGGTTTGAGTCCCACCGCCCCCATTTCTTTATAAAGGGTGTATTATGATAGAGTTATATGTTATGATTATGTTATGGATTTTGATCTTTGGATTTACTGGAGATAATCATGGAGAGTAACTTTGTATATAATGAATACGTTATGGGTGACGCTGACTACTACGAAGACCAAGAATACCCTAAACAGACTTGGGACTACTATGAACTCTATGGTGAAGAGATAGACGAACTAGACGTAAGTAGTTGATAAATAAGGACTTATGGATGATGCGAGCCGCCGAACTTGATCTAAGTCCTTGTGGCGTAAAGACTTACGACAAATAAATATTTTTCAAGGTTTCGCTATTGACAAGCCGATAATAGAGTGTAGAATGGTGGAGTAAGACAAAACAAACGTGATGCTGGCAAAGTGGAGGCCACAACCTAGTTGTCGGGTAAAACCAACTCTCGCCTTTAGAGTAAAGAGACAACCATCACACAAACATCCGTGGGTTAATGCCTTGAACTAGATTAGGATAAGCCATTACGATAAAACCTGCTGGAGATGCAGCATAAAGGTTGACAGCGGGCTTATACGCTGTATAGTAGTGCTAGTCTATGGGGGATAGCGTCCCGACCACGACGCAATATCATCAAGATCAAAACCAAAAAGCCTTGGGAAATGTCAACGGGTCATAGGGAAGATCGATATACCGTAATGGACAATCGGCCCAAGCGGCTGCGAACCCGTAAGGCTCTTGACAAGCAGTGGCGTAACGAGTACGATATCTAAATAAGGAAAATACTATGCCTAATTGGTGCATGAATAGTCTGACGGTTTCCCATACCGATAAGGATATGGTTCAAAAGTTCGCTGACGCATGGAACTCTGGTAGTAGGTGTCAACAGTTTATTCCTATGCCAGAGGGTGAAGATTCGACGATGAGCGGCCAACGTCGCGGCGCAACGCTCGTCGAGATGCTCGTCGTCATCGATTGGTATTCTTGGAATATTTCAAACTGGGGAACCAAGTGGGACTTTGGTAAGGAAGAGTATGAAGATGCCGCTGAAGTAAATCAGAATAAAGATAAATATGAGGTTTGTGTTGGCCTAAACACCGACCCATCGCCACCCATTGACTTCTATAACCATCTGGTAAAACTTGGATATAATGTTCACGCCAGTTATTTTGAGCCGGGAATGGGATTCTGTGGTATATATCACGATGGATATGATAACTACATAGACTACGGTGATGACAAGGATAGTATTCCTGTTGGTGTATGGAATGACTTCGGCTTGGATGATTTCTTTGAAATGATGGAAGAAGACGCTTGACAAGTCGATAATACATAGTATAATAAGAGAACAATACAAAGGAAAAAGAATGAGAATCTTTCGTAAAATCATTTTGTTCTTCCCATCATTGACCATGTTCTTTTTAGCATACTTTACTTTCATTTGTGATAGTGAGGCTACTAAATTTAGTTTTAGGTGGAAATAATGACTAAAGACAATATTATTGCTGCTAAAGCATTTATTCAAGTACGAGAAGAACTCATAGAAATTAAGAGTCTGGTTAGACAGTTTATAGATGAAATTGCGGGCGTCCCTTTTAGGGCTGTTGACTGTGACCAAGAAGCCGTGTATGATTTGTGGAACAAACTAATTAAAGCAGCAGGATCGACCAATGACCGTTAATGAACTTATTGAGGCTCTGAACCACTATCCCGGCGATATGACGGTATTGACCCTTGGTTATGAGGGTGGGTATGATGATGTGGGTATACACACCGAAGATATTGTGTTCAATGTTCATGATAAAGACACCTGGTATTATGGGCCTCATGAGTGTGTGAAGTATACCGATAGTGATATTAGTATGAAATGTTTGATTGTTGGAAGAGGTAGGTAAATATATGGAGTGGAATAACTCTCATAAGAATCCGCCAGAGAGTGGACAGAAGGTTTATTACTTTGGGCCTAACATTGGCATAGGTATTGGTTTTTATTCTTACGAAAAAGATAGACACTTTTATCCAATCTACTATAAGAATGGCATAAAAATGTTTGACCCTAAACCAGTACAACTTTGTCCACATATATTTGAGAATGTTAACTTGGGAGTGGTAGACGCTTGTGATGCTCCGTTCTGGCTACCATATGATTACGAACGGGCTAAGAGTTGGTGTCCGATTATTCCAGAAGAATATACCAAAGATTTGTACGACTGAACATGGAATTGAAAACTCTTAGCGATATTTGCCCATGTGGGGCGTGTGAAGTTTTAGTATGGAAATACGACAATAATGGCTTAATCTGGAATTTTTGCCAGCAATGCCACTGGTGGTATGTCGCAAATGATTGATAGATAAGGACTTACAGCTAGGTGGGCGGGCCGGATTTGACCTAAGTGCTTATATATCAACAACTTAGGATTTTCTAAAGTTTTCTCTTGACTTTGGACGATGATAGTGTAGAATCATGAGTATGAATACTAAATATATTTGGCGTGTTTTTAAAAATAACAAGTTTATTGGTTACGTTTATTCGCCTAGCGAAATAGACGCAATGCGTAAGGCTAATGAAAAGTTTGGTTCTTATATTCTTATTGAGCGTATAAGATGAAAACTTTATATGGCGAAGTGCGATTTCACCTGGGTGGTGGAGCCAATTATATGCACTGGCAATTGAAAATTAAACAAGGTGGCAAGACCGTAGAAGTTTGCTATTTTGATCCGTCTGAGTATCAGTTGGAGATGAGGGGTTGCAAACTCCGTAACCGTCCTAATAAAGCCAAGCAAGTTTTTGAGGCTGGTGTGCATGATGTGAGTGGCTGGGTAAGATGTGAAGAAACAATGTTGAGAAAAAGTTTTTATCCTGTTTTGCCTGTTGACAATCTTGAGCGTGTGTTTTATAATCCACTGCGTGACCCACACTGGCGACGAGAAAGTGATAATAATGAGTTTATTTGGGATGAGACTGAGTATGCTACGCTGATTACGCATGGCAAGCAAGTGTACATTCTAGAAGAACACGACTGTGTATTTGACGATCTTAGAGAAATTGACCCAAAGTATTTAGGAGATTTTAAGGTATGATTAGTATTCAGGTGACGATTGCCGAGGCTATTGCTATTGCTAACACGGCGAGTAACGATCTGCATGATCGTATCGTGAAGAGTATCGAAGTGGCTCTTGGTATCAATCAGAGTCGTGATGTAACGATTACTAAGATGCCGGGAGATAATCGTATTCCTTGTATCAAGGCTATTCGCTCGCACTCTGGATGGGGCCTGAGAGAGGCTAAAGAGTGGACGGATGTGTTGGTTGGGCGTTGGGATAGCACTTATAATGGTTGGACTAAGGGTGCCTCAAAACACACCATTAAGTTGGCAACCCCCGCCGCAGCCGAGGCTCTCATGCGTGATCTGGTTGGTTTGGGTTGTGAAGGGTTTCTTTCTTAGGAGTAACAATGCTTAAATACAAAAAGTATTACGGGCAGTATACTGACGGCGGTAGTCGTAACAGTTTCTATACTATTAAAGATAGTAAATATGGATTTAAGGAGTTTCCTAGTAAAGATTTGGCTATATTTTCATACGCCGTACAAAAGAAACTTTCTGAACATAATCTTGCCCCATATGTATACAGTCAAGTAGGACGTATTCGTATTCCAGAATATATTTCTACAAAAGAAGGTATAACTAAAACTCACGATATTCTTAGTGGGTGGGGTTACTTGACTGAAATAGCACAATTTTATGAATGTGCAAACTATGGAAATGATTACGAATGTGACGAACATTGTTATTACGAGGGTAACTGTAAAAACTACGATAAAATCTCTACTTTATTTGATATGGCATCAGAACTTGGTATTGAGTACTCTGATGGTCATAATGGAAATCTTGGCTGGGTAAAACGTAATAGGAGAAAGACTCTTGTTATCATTGACCTTGGGCGTGAAAGTATTGGAGATTATGATCGTGGTATTTACCCTAATGTAGATGAATATGGAGAATACGACGATTACAATAACTATAGTGGTTGCTCATGTACTGCCTGTAGGAAATGGTAATGCCTAAATACTACATAAACTGCGGCACTTTACAACTTATATACTCAACTGATAAAAATGCAGAAGACGCTGCCGTTTCTGCACTGTGGGAAACAAACAAGAATGACGTTCTAGATGAGTACTTCTACATAGACGAACGTGGATATAGAGACTACACAAACGCAGACAAAGAAACTACGGTCATAAAGATGAAGACAATCTGTAGGAAAGCAGGATGGGAGATAAATAAGGAAGATAATTCATAAGTCCAAGTGGCATAAGCACTTAGAGCTAGCCACGCCCGCCGGATTCGCCCTAAGTCCTTATCTGACAACAACTTACGTCAAATTCTTTTTTTCTAAAGAGAATGGCTTGACAGAGACGATAATTAGAGTATACTTAGGACATGATGATTGATAGCCTACTAAATGAAAAAGGAGATGATTATGAAAAAGTTTACGTTTCGCGTTGATGTGCTGAGTGATTCGTTTGTCGATGTTGATGGTATTCGTCAGACTCTTTCTGAGGCTGTGAATGGGCTGGGTGCCTATACTGCCGCTACCCCAACTGGTACTGAGGATCTGACCGACCAGGGTCTGAAGGTGTTCGCAAAGCGTGTCATGGGCATTAGCCTTGCAACGCCGAAGGTGAAGAAGGCCAAGGCGGTCGCTGAAACTGTCGAGGCTTGATTTTCTAAAGTGTATCTGCTAGAATGACGATACTAGATGAAGTAGTAGTAATCTAGTGTCCATTCTGGCTAACTAAAGGATGTAATATGAAAGTAGTTGGTATTGGTACTAAACTCAAACTGGGTACAGTACTGAAGATTTTGAAGGATAGTGTGATTGTAAATCGTCAAGGTAAGAATGTCGCTGTGACGTTCTCTCAAGTTGAACATGAAGTTTTTGGAGGTTGATATTATGGGTTATCTTGCTCTTAGTAAGGCTATTCGTGTTGGTAAGACGCTTCGTTGTAAGTATCCGAAGCACGGTAGTCAGAATGTGTTGAAGTGGCATGAGGGTGTTATTGAGAAGGCCGACTTTGGCCCTAATGGTGCCTATGCTCTGATTCGTTCTGATAGTAATAAGTATCGTACCCTCCGCTGCGATAAGATGATCGACGCCACGGTGTCGTGACCTTGACGGGGCGAGTAGCCCATGCTATAATGGTGTGGGCTACTCGTTTGCGGGGCGGAAGGTAAGCCGGTTGCATCCGACACTCTTATAAGGTGTTCATAGGTAGGTTCGACTCCTACCCGCCCTACTGTTCGGGTTTACGAACTGTGGAGGGTGCATGATAGAACTATTTATATTGATATGGATATGGAGTATGCTATTCTCAGATAAAAACTAAATAATATAACGAATGTGGATTGTGTTGAGACAAACTAACGTAATAAATAAAGCGTCAAATGAATCCCTAATATTCAATATATGAGAAGGACCGAAAGGATGATACAGTGGATTGGTGCTTTCGTGGCAGTACTTGGCTTACTATATACTGGTGTAAAAGATTATCAGCACGGAGATATATCTTTCCCCAAAATAAAACAGAAAGAGTTGACAAAGCCAAAGCATCCGATACAATACTGTCTAATGGCTTACGACCCTAACCTAAATAAAGTTTTTTACTTACACGAAAATGGACAATGGCATGATTACGCTCCAGAACAACGACGATATGAGACAACGCCGCAAGGTGTTCAAGATCAAGGTAAAGAAACCGTGGGAACTATCTACGGGACACAGGGAAGATCGCGGGGATACTACTATGGACAACAGGCCCAAGCGTATGCGAACACGCAAAGACATTGAGCGTTCGTGGCAGATGGAGAATGACTAATGTATCACTATATTACTGTGCAGATTGTGATGCGTGACTGTCATTCTGAAGAGGATGCACAAATGAAATGCGAAAGATTGTTACCATATAATCCAGATGAGAATTCTACTTATATGGAATCGTGGGAAATAATAGATGTAAGAGATGCCAAAGATGAATAACGAACATATAGGAACATACATATATGATGAACGCTTAGACTATGGTGTTTATGAAGTATATGCTATGTATGACTCATGGAAAGATCGTGATAACAGAAACGCCGCGTGGTATGACATATATGACAAAAATGGAATATGCGTAAACGAAGGTAATCCATACTACCAAATACCTACGTGGCAAGAGATATTTGATACATATTATATGGAGCATGTGAACTAAGGCTTGGGAAGACTAGACACCGCGATTCGTTCTAAGTCCTTGATGCGACAAGACTTACGGCGAATCCGGCCCGCCGAATCGATCCTAAGTCTTTATGTGGCAACGACTTACGACAAATCCAAAAAATCCTAATGCTAACCCCTTGACTTGGACGATTATAGATGTATAATCAGCGTACTGGAGAAAAGAATGATTGCCTTCGCTAATGCAGACAGTGTTGTAGAAGTTGGATGTGCTATGTGTGGTACATCATATGCAATTATGTATAATCGTGAGGATATGGTAGATTGGTTGTCTGGTCAAGGATTTATTCAAGACCTTATGCCATACCTTTCTGATGCTGAACGTGAACTGTTTATCTCTAGAACGTGCGGAGACTGTTTCGATAAACTGTTTCCAGCCCCTATTGACAACGAAGAAAACGTCTGATACAATACACTAAGTTGATTTCCCACTACTAAGGAGTTTATGATGATTTCTGAATATACTAAGATTGTCCCTGTTGATTCTACGAAGAATGCTGGTTCGTTTGTGCGTAATCTTACTGGTAATACTGGTACGGGTTTTGCGGAAGGTACGCATGTTCATAAGGATTGGTGGGCTAAGACCCTTTCCTATGATACGGTTCTGACTCGCGTTCAGGCCGATATTGATAATCGTGAAGATATTATGGTCAAGGTGAAGGATATTCACCCTGAGTTCAATGAGCAGGATCAGTTCTGCTTTGGAGTTGACGGTCGCCAGTTTGTTCCTACGGATTGGAGTCTCCAGCAGTTTTCTACTCGCCTTGCGGCTCCCTCTACTTCTGTCATGCGTGAAATGCGTGGCGTCGAAGGGTTTGATCGTCAAGATGCAGAGTTGATGGTTGATTTTGCCAATAACTATCTGCGTAGGCTTGATCCTGACAAGGAGTTCCGCCTGCGTACTTATGTCGATGGTACTTGTCGTGCGTTCGTGACTGATAAGTATGCACCTGTCGATAATCGCTGGTATCTTGAAACTCTCCGCGAGTTCCTGCCCAGTGCTAGGTTCTCACACTGGCGTGGAGATGAGGATACCCTGTATGGTAATCTTCTCCTTCCCGATAGTATTATGGACTATGGACAGGATGACGATACGGATTATGGTGGAATGGTTTCCATCGGTAACTGCGAGATCGGCAAGCGTCGTTTGTCGCAGACTCCCAGCATCTTTCGTGCTATCTGTATGAACGGGTGCATTTGGGGTCAGAATAAGGGTAAGGATATTTCCAAGGTTCATCGTGGAACTATCGACCTTATCGACCTAAAGACTCGTATCGCTGAGAATATCGAATATCAGTTGAGCATCCTGCCCGATGGTATTAGAAAGTTTCTTGACACTCGTACTCAGAAGATTGGTACGCATAGTATCAAGGGTGTAATCGCTGCGATTTGCGATGATTATCGCCTTGATAAGAAACAGTCTACGGAAGTGCTGGAACAGTTTATCACCCACGAACACGATCACCAAAATCTGTTCGGTGTTATCAACGCCGTCACCCGTGCTGGTCAAGAATTCAATGCGGAAGCATGGTACAATCTTGATGAAGTTGGTGGAAAGTTGATGGAAGTTTCTGCCGCTCGTTGGGATACCATCCTGCGTCGTGCTGATACCTACACCTACAAAGAATATGAGAAGGTTTTTGCCGTAATGGCATAGTGGGAAGGGCATGGCGGTTGGGGTGCATAATCTATAACTTATCCCCCAGCCGCTATCCTTTTCGCCCTCTTGACGTAAACCCTTGTAGCCTAAAGACTTAGAGCGAACGGGGCGCGCCGAAATCATCCTAAGTTCTTATGTAGCAAGGACTTGCGTCAAGTCGCCAGTTTTGTTATAATGGGATGTGTGGGTATTCTCTATTGTCTATGTGGTATAGATAACATAGAGATATTGGACAATTTTCCCTCAAGTTCAGCGGCTGTCTCAGCCGATATAATAAGGTATTGCTAGATATTCACAGTCAGCGAAAAAGGAGATTTTTATATGCAGAATGACGCAAAAATAATTGACAATCCAGATGTATGTAATTTAGTAATGACGGAGAAGGGTAAGCCTGAAGGATATCTTATGTGTAAGGCTATGAATGTATTTGATAACAAGTATCGCGTTAACATATATAGTAAGCGCCTCGTAGATGGTATAGAGGGTAACGCTATAAGCCACACTTATTTTGTATCTTACGCAAAGGATAAGATTAAGTTCTTGTCCTAGCTTATCTTATAAGGTACTGCCACATGCTGATAGTCAGCGAGTTTCGCTTGACTTTAGTGTGGCCCTGTTGTATAATTATATGGTCGTGTCTTATCTAAACAAACAAAGTATTCCGTGATATCCACAGTCAGCGTATAAGGAGCTATAATGAAACTAAAGCGTGGTCAAAAACTATGTAAGAGTTGTAATGGTATAAATGGTGCTAGATCACATACATGTAAACATTGTAATAAGCAATTTGAGGTACGCGGTGATACAGTACAAAAAATAAAAGTTAAACGTAAGAAAAAGGGATTTGAAAAGAGTACTGATTGGAAAACTATTAAGCTTGGTGATGTTATATATGTTAATGGGCGCACTGGTAATTACTATATAGGACAAGATGGAAATAAAACATATACTACAGACAAGGGTGTATATACTGTTACGGATATAAAGGACAATGGATTTTCTGTTTACGGCAAGCGTGGCTATACATACATATACATGGGTAAAGAGCGTAAGTTTCAATATCTAGATAATATGTTTCAAGCCCCCCATAAGATATATCTTAAAAAGACTCCCGAATTGTTCTAAGTTTATATATTATGAGTCAGGATGTGTGCTAAAACTCCTCAAAAATAAAGGGATATTTATGAAGAAATCACAGCCAACAAAGAAGAAATTCTATTCTTACATGACAGATAGATTTGGTTATAAGTATAATAGCGAAGACGGCTATATGCTATTACTTGATTGTATAGATAAAGCCTCTAGTTCTGATACTAAGTGTAAAGAACTTGTTGAATTGGTCTTAATGAATAAGACTGATAGACTTATTTTTAGAAATAAACTTGCTGAGAGTGGTAGAGAGTTTACTCCATTACAAGTAGATGAATACTTATCCATAGTAGAGTACGCACTAGAGAACCTACCCTAGTACCCATACACCTACACACACATAGAGACATAGAAAGATAATCATAAGAGAATAATAATAATTATATGTGAGCAGCCCACATTACTTTATATTTTACCTATTAACACATCCCTATCCCCTTATCGTCTGTATGTAGGTAGTATAGTATGTATATTCCTTTATATGTATTTATGTGTTTAATGCACTTATAGCATTAGTGTAGATCATACCTAAATTGTGTAATCACTTATGGTTATTAACCCACAGAATGATATAATACCAAAAGAGAAAAGGGTAGAAAACCCACAAAAAAACAAAATAAGGTGAAAAATGGAGAATATTAGAGAAGAAATGGATCAAGTAATTAACGCATTGGAGAGAAAAGGAGTCCACTTAAATAGTCATGTAAAAAATGATGTAACGGGGCTTGGCGATATAGTTGAGTCAACTCTTAAGACATTTGGGATAACAGAAGAGAGATTTAAGAGATGGTTCAATTTAAAAGAATGTAATTGCTCAAAAAGAAAACAGTGGTTGAATAATCTATTCTCTTGGGAAAAAGTACATAAGAATGATAGCAATAACGCTTGATAAAGAAATAAATGGTAATTGGCTATTACAACAAGTACACAATGAAATAAATAAGTGTGGAACTGGGAAAGATAGAATTCTATACATAGAAATAAAGAATATAGAACAAACAATTGACGATTTTATACCTAAACTTGAATATAAGGAGAAACATAATGGGCAAATGTCAGAACCAACACAAAATGATAATTGATTGGGAAGGTGGCTTGATTTCTGACAGACCATGTATTAATGAGGCAAGCGGTTATACTGTTGACTCATTTGGCATACTTCATTTATGTAATGAATGCTTTGAAGATGATTTTAAGCGTATACTAAACTCACAAGATTTGACGCTAGAAAAAAACTAAAGTTGCCCATTGACAGATGTCGATAATGTAGTATACTGTTGCATATACGCATACTTGAAATGGAGAAATACAATGAAGTGGATCAAGGTGAGCATAGAACTTGGTATTGACGATAAGTTGAGTGAAGATAGGGAAGAGATTGCAAAATATCTCAATAATAAACTATATATGGACCCAGAATTCTTTGGTGAATTTGGGCCAGAAAATATAGTTGAAGTAGTTGAGATGAAAGACTAATGCAAAAAACAGCAACAATTGCAGTAATAAGTACAGAAAACAAACTATTAATACTACAACGTGGATCAACAGCCCCTTGGATGCCAAATAGATATTGTTTACCGGGTGGCAAACAAGAAGAGAATGAATCTTTGAAAGAGTGTGCTGCTAGAGAACTAGAAGAAGAAACACAAATATACATAAAAAATACAGACTACTTGATACCAAGAAGAATAATATATACCCCAAGTTTTAGTAAATTAGTTTTTGTATTCAAACCATACAGTGGTAAAGTTATTCTGAATTGTGAGCATGATGATTATAAGTGGGTTACTAAAGAAGAATCTAAACAATATAAAATAGTACCTAGCTTAAAAACAACGATAAAATATCTATACGATAACAACTTGATTGCATGAAAACGTTAATAAAAAAAATAGAGTTAGATTGCGAAATTATAGAAATACATCATAATCAATATGTAAAAACAAAACCATACTTGGTTAGAGTATTTAGTTACATCAACTTTGATCCAGAAGAATTACGTTTAGATGAAGAAGAAATTAAAAATCTATACAACATACTGAAAGAAAGAAATCTTATATGACTTATATATGTCAAAATTGTGATAGTACAAACATTGGATGGGATGCTTGGGTAGACCAAAATGGTGAACTATTGGCTGGCCCGTTCGATCATTGTCAGTGTATGGATTGTGGCTCTGAGGATATTGAGGATATTGAGTAGTGTATAACGTACTAAGATTCATATTCTCTTTACAATGTATATTGGGTTCATTTGATATACTTATAGAAAAGCCAGAGTTTAGTCTACCATTTAATACAGGCTGGATTCTTATAACTGGTTTAGGTTTTTTAGCTTGTAGAAATAATAAATAATGATTAGTTTTATTATTCAAGTTGTTGCAATAGTTAAAAAGCCATTATTACCACAGATGGTTCATGATGATATGACTAGGATAATTATCTCTATATTTGGATTGATTATAATTTCATTGATCTTATACAAGATAGCAAAATATTATGGAAATTAACACAGTAAAAAGATGAATATATTACTAGAAAAACATGAAATATTTCTTATTTTAGAAGCACTAGATTCTTATCAATTAGAAGTAGAACACGGCGAAGCCAATGGGTATGAATTTACTTGGAAAGAAAAAGAAGTAGAAAGTCTTAAGAAATTATTTGAGCGATATTTGGAGGATTAATATGGGTGCAACATTTGATTACAGGGTCTATAATAGTGATAACAGTCAAGATATACAAAAATCTTGGCTAAATGATCGTATAGACGTAATAAATGATTATGTAGATAATTATTTGTGTGACAATGAAGAAGCATTATATGAAGATGCTATGGATAATATAGGATATTCTGGAGAAATCAATACGCTTGAAGAAAATATTAAGTGGATTCGCGTGACTCCATTTAGTAGTGAAAGAGAGGCAGCAGATTATATTTCAAGCAATCATAAAAAATGGGAAGACCCTATGGGTGTTCCATTTATGAATGGTGAAGATATAAACTATGCCGTTGGTGGTTGGTGTTCAATTTAAAAAGGAGAAATTTATGAAGAATTTTATTTTTGCAATGATTGCTACGTTTATTTTTACTGGTAGTTCGTTTGGTGGAGAGTGTCTCAATGGCACTTGTAATCTTCGTTCTAGGACTGTGAATGTAACAAGAGAAATTGTCAATGTTCCAGTTGTAGTTACTAGGAAAGTTGTAGATACAACTCGTAATACTACAAAGCGAACAGTTAATCGCGTTCGTAATATTGTTCGTTAAATTCTTTAAGTTAAAGGAGTAACTTATGAAAACTTTGTTCTATACTTTTATATTGATGATATTTGCTACTTCGGCAATTGCATCAAACCCTATTTATAATCATAACGGTCAAACTATACAGTATAAGTATAGTACAAACACTATGATTGATCAAGATAGGTGCCAAGCAGAAGCAAACCATATGGCCGCTAATAACATTGCCGGTCATGTATGGGGAGTTATAGGTAATTTTGAAGGGGTTGGTTATGGCAATAGTCCAAATTGTCAAACTTGTACTCCCAGTTCAAATATGAGAATGACGGGAGATGCTTCGGCTTTGGGCAGAAATGGTAAATGGTATAGAGTTAGAAGTTGGCGTTATTGAAAAAAAACTTGACACAGGGGTAGATGGGTAGTATACTTGTAGTGTCAGTGGCCCTATCGTCTAACGGTTCAGGACTTCGGATTTTCGTTCCGAATATCGGGGTTCGAATCCCCGTAGGGTCATTTTGCCGATGTAGCACAACGGTAGTGCAATTGATTTGTAATCAATAGGTTGAAGGTTCAAATCCTTTCGTCGGCTCTGTAACTAAAAATAACTTTATTATTCTTTAGTAATAACAAATTTCTTTCTACTTCAGCAAGAGATTTGGCAGCAAAAGTTAGTGACACTTTTTGTGTAGGTTAAATTCTACTCCGAGATGGTGAAACGGTATCACAGTTGACTTTGGATCAATTTTTCTACGTTCGAATCGTAGTCTCGGAACTAGATGCCTCGTGGCGGAATGGTAAACGCACTTGACTGTTAATCAAGCGTCGAAAGACATGTACGTTCGAGTCGTACCGAGGCAGTTTGGCTGGATGGCAGAGTGGTCTAATGCACCGGTTTACTAAACCGACGAGGAAAAATCCTCCACAAGTTCGAATCTTGTTCCAGCCGTTTTAAGATGTTCGATTCATTGCCATATGGTGTATATATTACTACACATAGGAGATTACAATGAAACCAAAGACATTAAAAGAACAGATATTAGAACTTAAAAACCAAGGTTATTCCTACAATGAAATTAAAGAAAAGCTTGGATGTTCAAAAGCCACTATATCTTATCACGTAGGCATAGGGCAGAAAGATAAGACCAAACAAAGAACTAGGGATGGTAGAACTAAAGTAAGAAAATACTTACAAGAATATAAAGCTGGTAAGAAATGCGCGGATTGCGGAGAAAACTATCCATACTGGATTTTAGAGTTTGATCATTTAAGAGATAAAAAATTTACAATAGGACAATTTAGTTCTAAGACAGTAGATCTAGTAGTAATTAAAGAAGAAATAGAAAAATGCGATATAGTATGCTCTAACTGTCATAGAAATAGAACTTTTAATAGATTGGTTAAAGACGGGGGTGGGGTATCTTGGGAACATTGTGACTATCCAGAATAAGTTAGGTAGATTACTCAAGTGGACAACGAGGGCAGACTGTAAATCTGCTGGCATTGCCTTCGCTGGTTCGAATCCAGCATCTACCAGATTTTTTAAAGATCTACCTTGACACATGACGATACTGTGTTATAATGGGCGTATACACCACATTCGATAATTTGGAGAATAACTAATGGGAATGGGAAGTTTTGCGGTCAATAGTTTTGTTATTGGATATGATGATCTTAAGAAGATCTGTCCAGATGAGATTAAATCTATTGAGCAAGAGTTGTATTTTGGTGATATTGGTTGGAATGGTATTGGTCGATGGTTGGCATGGAACGATCCTGACCAAATAGAGGATAGTATATCAGACTCTATTGATTGTGAGGATGTAGAGGACTGTCAAAAGATTGCAGAAGAATTGGTAATTAAATATGATAAGCATATTCAAGCACTAAAAGATTCATTCTCTAACAAAACCGGCCTAACTCTATACTTTGACTCTTATGATGAGGATGGTGGGGATAGATATGATGAGCCTAATGACGAGGATGGCTGTATATTCTGTGTAGATGGCATGGTAGTATTGTCTCCTGCTGGTGAAAAGTTCAAGGATATTGTTACTGAGCGTAGATGGACACAGTTTGGATGATCTGGAAAGAAATAAAAACTTGGGCCACAAACAAAGGTTATAAAGTAGATCGTAAGTCTATTGAAGGACAAGATAAGAAATATGTCTACTCTTGGAAGTACAATGATGTAGAGGGAATTACATACAGTACAAATGAATGCGCAACCATGATATACAATCATATGACTAATAATGAGTTTGTAGAATATCAGAAAGAGTACGAGAAAACCAAAGTAAAAGAAGATATTATTATTGCGGGTGTAACTCAATGGTAGAGTAACTGCCTTCCAAGCAGAATACGAGGGTTCGATTCCCTCTACCCGCTCCAATTTTAACTAGGAGTAATTATGACAGTTCAAGAATTGCGTTCGATGGGATTTAAGGTAAAGGTTCTTCACTTTAGGAAGCCTATTACTAAATATAAAGTAAGCGGTGAAAAGTATGTAGATTATTCTACACCTAGTCCAAAGGGTGGAGCAACACAGATAATTATAGATAGTCCAGATGGGCAACATTTTGAAGGTAAGGCTAAGTGTAGTGATAATGATAACTACGATAAAAAGCTTGGCATAAGGATTGCTCTAGGTCGAGCGGGATTAAACTATAGTTTTTAGGAATATTATATGCCATATATTAAAAAAGATAATCGTACTGTTTTAGATAGATATATTAATCACTTATCTGAAGCAATTAGTGATAAACATACTAATGAAGATATTATGAATATTATGGGAGATCTAAACTATAGTATTACTAGACTTTGTGCTAGTGTTATAAGTGAAAATATAACTTACTCTAAGATAGGTATGATTACTGGCGTCCTTGAAAATGTAAAACAAGAACTCTATCGTAGAATAGCAGTTCCTTACGAAGAAAATAAAGTGATTGAAAATGGCGACGTTGAAGAATTTACAAAAATAGATTTCTGGAAACACACTACTTGACAAACGCCGATAGACGAGTTAGAATATGGCTATTCTGATTCGTCTACATTGGGAGGATTTATGACTATTCAAATTGATTATAATACAGCAGCAATGGAATGTGCCAGATATATTTTTGATAGTGACTGTGAACAGGTTAGTTATCAAGATTATATTCAAGAAGGAAATGATCCCAGAGAGCATATTCTGTATTGTGCGGCTGTTGTTTTGGGTGAAACAGAAGATTTTCAAGGTGATATAGACGAATACATTAAGATGGAGAATGAATACAATGAAGCAAGTGGTTCTTAGGGTTGATGGGGGTATTGTTGATACTATTACTATTCCACAAGGGGTAGAAGTTGTTATTCGTGACTATGATATGGTTAATACTATAGATAATGAGTTGGTGCAAACTGATGATACCGGAAAAGAGTATGTGGAAATAGTATTTGAGGAAACAGAGTACGCATGATTCGCCAAAGAATTAACTACTGGTCAACTTCTAAGGTCGCGGATTTTATTCGCGGCGAGGATAAGCCTCATGCTTTGGGCTGGCATGAATGGGATGAATGGCACAAAGATATTAAACAGAGAAAGCCTGCACGATATTGGTTGAGTGAAAAAGGACTAAATATTCTACAGAATACCATATATTACCCATACGATCTTTATCATACAATAGAGATTTATGTGCGAAATCGTTGGATAGATAAAACTCATGTATTGAATACCGGATTAAAACCGGGACAGTATTATGAATTTGACTACAAAGTTTTGCACGGTTTATTCTATGAATTGACAGATTATGTAGAAGTAGAATTGGCCGGGATGCAAACTTGGCATAATGAAAATAAATACAATTTTGTTAAAGGAAGATGTGCGGAAGCAGGATTAGATTATTTGGAGTGGGCAAGTTCTTTAACCTATGATGACGCTTTTTTAAGAAAAAATGATAAGCGTAAGGGTAAACTTACGCCACAAGCAATATCAGCACAAAAAGTGCGTGAACTTTATGAATGGTGGAAAATAACAAGACCCAATAGACCCGAACCTAGCGTAGTTGCTAAATATAACGAGATAGTTGGAGATACTGTACTTGATGGTAAACTTTCTGCTAAGAAACGGGCTTGTCTTACCAAAATCAACAAGATCGAAGATGGATACGAAAAAGAGGATACTGACAAACTTATCGAACTTATTAAGATAAGAAGGGAAATTTGGACATGACAAAGGTTGTTTTTGAATTTAATTTACCAGATGATCAACATGATTATGAAGTAATGAATCAGTCTAGTAAGATGCAGTCTTTTTTATGGGATTTTAGTCAACAACTACGATCATGGTATAAATATCATCACGATTTCAAAGACGCCGATGATGCACTAGACAAGATAAGAGATGAGTTTTATCGACTACTTAATGAACATAATGTGAATATAGACCTATGAAAGCAAATCTAGAACACGACTTATTTCCCTCTGAATATATCAGAAACAAATGTAAAAATAGTGAAATTTATTCACAAAATTTATACGCTTGTCTTTGTAATAATAGGTTTTTTAAGAATAACGAAGAATGGAGTTGTTCTTGGAGAATGGCGGGAGGAATAGTAGCAGACTTAAGAGATAAGGGAGAAGAATATACCGATTGGTATTGCAGTGGGATACTTGGAGATAAAGTTGATGGATATGTTGCCGAAAGCGTTGTAACATCAGAAATTGCTAATGATCTTTTAAATCTAGGATGGACTATTAAGCCTTATGAACCAAGATTAGAACCGGGAGTATATAGAAATGAGTGGCGAATTACCAGATAGTAAAATACCGTGGTGGGACAATCATTATGAAGATGTTTATAGTGAAGAAGTAGAAGATGGCTATCCTTATGATACGGGAACCAAAGTGCAGGAATGAAAACTTATAAAGAAGTTAAACGCAAAGTTGAGGATAAGGTATACTGCGATCTTTGTGGACAAAGTTGTACGCTAGATCAGTTTGGTAGTGAATATGCTACACTAGAGGCTATATGGGGATATGGCTCAAAAAAAGATGGAGAGAAGTTTGATATACAAATTTGCGAAAACTGTTTTAATGAAACTTTAAACTGGATGAAAGAAAAAAGAAGAATAAATTTAGGCTCGTTCTCATACCCTCATAATAAAGACCCGTTGAATGGAGAAAACTATAACATAATATGAGAAAACGAAAGAAAGAGAAAAGGGCTAAAGGTATCAAGGGTTATTTGCTTTATAGTCCAGTAACCCAAAATCATTTTTTTAGAGTACACAATAAGAAAGATCCGACTAAATTTAAGGATTATAAAATAACCGCAGAAGATATAGAGATCAAACTATTGTCTAATTTTAATGCTCTAATAGAACTTGATACTGGTGAAAAAATACTAGATTATACTAGAGAAGTATTGGGGCACTAATGAATAATCATATAACTCTCATTGGCGATGTTCACGGTAAATATGATCGTTACCATAAAATCATTCGTCAAACTGAGCGGCACCCATACTCTGTACAAGTTGGGGATTTTGGCTTTGACTATACGACATTAAAGAATGTTGATCCGAAAAATCATGTATTTATTGGTGGGAATCATGACCAATATGATATTATAAATGATGTCCCCAATTATCTTGGAGACTATGGATATGTGAATAATTTTAATGGTATTGACTTCTTCTTCTTTCGCGGTGCTTACAGTATTGATAGACAATATAGAACAATAGGCATCGACTGGTGGGAGCAGGAGCAACTAAAGATGGAAGACTTTATTAAGGCAAGAGAACTTTATAGAGATATTAAGCCAAATATTATGATAACTCATGATTGTCCACAAGAGATTGTTCTACAAATGCTAAGGCCGGGAGATAGAGTATTTGAAAATCATACCTCTTGGGCTTTACAGGAGTTGTTTAATATTCATCAACCAAAGATGTGGTTTTTTGGTCACTGGCATAAGTCACGACAAATTCAGCATGGAAACACAAAGTTTATTTGTTTGAATGAGTTGGAAACTTATACTTTGACTAAAGATTCCTATTGACAAACGTCGATAGTGTGGTAACATAACAATATTGATGCCGAAAGGTTGGGATCGCGGGTAATCCCATAATCAATTTCCGTAGACTTTTTAGCGTGGTTTTGTGTAAGATTGAAAACCACGATTCATCTTATAAAGAGATAATTATTTATGGACTGCCCTAATTGCTTAACTCCATGGAAATGTAATGGCCCCCATCTTGAGAAAAGCGATTTTAACTACTATAAAAGCAGTGAAGGTTATTGGGTATTCAAGCCTTTATTACAAAAATATGTTTTTATTCCTTTTGAAAAAGAGTATGATGAAAATCAGCTCTTAGATATAAGCAATACATTGAAAATATTGAATAAAGAAAAGTATAAGAGTCAAAATAAAAGATTAGAAGTTTTACAAAAACTAAGTGACTTAGATCAGGAATTAGGATTAGTCTAATGAAAATGGGATCAGTGGTTGTATTTGAACCAAATAACTTTAATCCAGAATTTTGGAAACAATTTCCAGAAGAGGATAAGATTAAATATTATGGGCCTTTGGGCTATGGTTCAAACAAGAAAAAGTTTTTCGTATTTTTAACAGAAATTTATGCTGCTCCCCGATGGGAGTTCTTACCAGTACGGTTTTTATAGGATACAAATCAAATCTTCCTAAGAAAAACCCTAAAGACAAAGAAGAAAAATATGTCGTGGCAAGCAAGCCTGCTTAAAATTATGGAAATTTGTTGCGGTATATTATTAGCACGATTAATATTATTTTTTATAAACAAGATCAAGAACTGAATTAACAGTCACCTTTGGGTTGATCGCCAAGGGTAGCGTCCTGAGCCTCTGGTTCATCTATTGTAGGGATTTCCCTCTCGATGTTCAATGCTCAATAATGGGGGCGCTTTCAATACGCCGGAGAAATTATGAATAGTTTATTTAACTTGTTGTTGGCAGCATCACTGGCTTTTCCGACATCTATTATTATATCTTTTCTATATTATATGGGATGTGCTATTGTAGTAAACTGCTTTAAGTATAATTATGGTAATGAAAATTATTGGATATTTTCTCACGCTGTTGTAATATTGGTAATTAGTTGGATAATTAGTTTTGGACTTTACATTATATTCTTAGAAAGAGAACTATGAAAGGCCCACTAATCTACTACGAAATTAAGGATATATATGGTACTGATTTATCTAGTACCAAATTGGCTACACAATTAGGCAAAGATATAATGGGCGATATTGATCTAGGATTTAATGTGGAACTAGACTTTAAAGATGTTCGTAGTATAACTAACGGATGGGCTAGAAATGTGGTAGGAACTATTGCTAAAAAACATGGCGAAGATTTTGTAAAAAGCCACATACTAATTAGTAACATGACTAAAGGTGTTCGCAAAACTATGTTGGAAGGCATTGGAGATATATTGGTATGACATTTGAAGAATTTCAAACCAAAGTAGACGATACGTTTATGGCTAATCAACCCCCAAAAATTCTTGCTACTAATCGGTGGAGATATGGTCAAACAATAATGAATGTTTTACACGATGTTTGGCATCAAAAATATCTGGAAATTAGCGATTCAGATATGGATTGTTTTTATACTAATCGTAATGTTGATATGGTATTAAATAAACTGGAGAAAGAATGGAAGTTAAAGTAAAACAAGAATACCAAACTTTAGATAAGAACAACTTTGATCAAGTGTGTTGTCTTGTGGATCGCATAGTAGAAGATATTTGTATTACATCAGAACTAGAAAAAAATCCATTTTGGCACGAAGAATTAAAAATATCCATGATAAAAGACTATATGATAGACCTTATTAATCCAGACCTTTTAGATTTTAACAAGGATATTGCATGAACATATCAATTTGGTATAGAAACGGTGAATATCACTGGGAATTTTATGATGGGCCAGATGGCATCGACCATTTTACAGGTTTTTCCTCTAGTCTGGGAGAGGCTTTTGAATCTATAATCAAACAACAACTAATGAATTCCATGCAATATCAATAAACTCAAGCCTGTCTTGACAAACGCCGATAACATGGTATAAATAGTCAGTATTGACACTTTAAGGCTAGTTTCTTGCAATAAAAGGACACTTTTGACACTTATGAACTACTATATTGAAAAACACGATATGGAAATGATCTTGGATGCTCTGGAGAATCTTGTGGCGGATATGAAACACGCTAAAGATAATGGTCATTATAGACTTGTCGATTATCCTTATTCTATTGATGATGTTAATGGTCTTTTAAAGAGTTTTACAGAGAATAACTAATGACCGAAAACCCACTACAACTAGCAACTAAAAATTGGATAGAAGCAGTCCAGAAGTATTATGAGAATACTCGTAGTAATGAATTAACCCAAATACATATGAGGGGGCATTTTAGCGGTTGGAGCGAAAGAGAGATAGTGAATTTAGCGAACAAATTGGCTAAAAATGAAAACGATTATCCTTTGTGGAGAGACTTGGAAAAGTAACAATTTTTCAAGATAGTTGTATCCCTACCAAGGGAGGATTGCTTAATATTAGTGCAGAAAAAATTTCAACATGACACAAGAAGAATTTTAATATAAAAAGAAGAGGAACTATGAAAGGCCCACTAATCTATTACGAAATCAAACATATGTATGGTACTGATTTAAGCAGCACCAAAAAAGCTAGTGAATTACGACAAAGCATCCTAGAAGAAATAGGTCTAGGATTTAATGTAGAGATTGATTTTAAAGGTGTTCGTTCAGTTACTAATGGGTGGGCTAGAAATCTAATTGGTGTTATAGCTAAAGAACAAGGATCGGACTTTGTTAAGAGTCATATACTCCTTATCAATATGAGTAAGAATATTAGAACAACATTACTTGAGGGTGTGGAGGATATATTAGTATGAAGTTTGTAGAATTTCTATATAAAGTTGATGAGACTTTTATGAGCAATCAACCTCCAAAGGTTTCTGCCGCTAATCAGTGGAGATATGGTCAAACAGTAATGAATGTTCTTTGGGATATTTGGCCCGAGAAACACGACGAAATTAAAGACAGCGATTTTAACTGTTTTTATACTAATCGTAATGTTCCTATGGTTCTAAATAAATTAGAGAAAGAATGGCGATGAACAGAGATATAGATTCTGATAAAGATTTTAGCATGAGCGTGGATGAATACTTAGCAACTTACAAACCCGGCCCGTTCATTCCTTATGCCGTCTACAACGCTCACAGAGACTCTATAACGGTCTATTTTAAAAAAGAGAGAGACTACACACAGCCATTAAACGATGCCTTAGAACTGCATTTATCGCAAGAAACAAATGAGATAGTGGGAGCGACTATTTTCAATATCAAGAAACTTTGTGACAAACAAAATGAAACTAACTAATCAAGACTTAGATATACTACGAGAACTTTTAGAAGATAAGATAGATCAAATAGATCGTGGGCCAGAAAATGAAGTTGATAAACAAATGCCGGTACACCTCAATCTTCTCAAAAAATTAGACACGATGTATTTTTCATGATATACTTTATTGCAGATCCTCATTTTGGACATCATAAAATAATTCAATATTGTAATCGTCCATTTGATAATGTTCACATAATGGATCAGGTTATATTCGATAATATTAACGAAGTTGTTGGGCCAGATGATACTCTGTATATTCTTGGAGACTTTTGTTTTAGAGGAAAGAAGCCACTTGAGTACAGAATAAGAATAGTTTGTCAAGATATTCATTTAATTTTGGGGAATCACGACAAAAGAACTGATTTTTATCCCAGTGATCTTGTTACAGATATGAACGGGTTTTCTTCTGTTCAAGAGGTAAAAGAAATAATATATTGTAACCAAAGAATATATCTAAGTCATTATCCTCACAGAAGTTGGCCCGCTAGTCATAAGGGTAGTTTTATGCTATACGGTCATGTGCATTCTAATATAGATCATGAAGATAGGGTATCTTCTAAAAAAACACTAGATGTTGGTGTTGATAACTGTAAAAATTATGGTAAACCTTTTGGTCAACCATTTTCTTTTAAAGAGATACAGAGTATAATGAGTAAGAGAGGTTTACAGTGAGTAATTATCTAAATTTTGATATACCTATATTTACTTGTTATTTAGATTCATCTTTCCTTTATAATAAACCGGCTAGTGTAAATGCTAAACGAATCCCTGTAGAAGTATTTTCTTACACAAGTATACCACAAAGATGTGGTTTATTTTCTATTATGACTGAATATGGCAGTCAACACGCTAGAGTTCCTTTACATTATTTAAGGACGAATGATTCTGGAGGAACAAATTACCCATTAGATTGGATTCAACTATGGGATAGTATGAGCTATTATGGTAGCATTAATATTAACTCGTACACAAAGAATAGAGCAGCTAACATAATATTAAAAAACAAGAAACAAGAAAAAGTAAAATATCTGTTCACTATAGATTGGTGTTTTGGCCCACAGTATCAATTTAATTATGGAGAAATGGCTGCTGGACATAAGTGCGGCCATTTCTTTGAAGGTAATGGTCAGTATTTTATGCAGCCTAATAATAGAATATTATGGATGGATGGCGGAAGTTGGATAGCAAAAAAGTTTGACAAAAAACCAGATTGGAAAATTTTTAATCAAGAATTTAGTTGCGAAAATACTGGAAGTAGATGGGTTAGCGAATCAGAAGAAGAAGAATATTTCTATTCATTTAAAGAAACAGATAATAATGCTTAAAAATCGTTTTAATTACTGGACTTGTAGCAAGTTTGCAGATTTTATTCGTGGAGTAGAAAAACCATTTGCTCTGGAATGGGGCGAATGGGATTTATGGAAAGAGAAACAAAAAAAAGAAAGACCTATCAGATTTTGGTTGAGTGACACTCTACTAAAGTACATACAAGATATAGTATACTTTCCATATGACGTATATAGTAACTTGAGACACTACATACAAAATAGGTGGATTGATAAAAGGCACTACTTAAAAACTGGATTAAAACCTGGACATTATTATGAATTTGATGAGAGAATTTTGCACGGTCTTTTTAATGAATTGGTTGACTATGTAGAAGTCGAATGCGCCCACTTAAGTTTCTTCGACAAAGATAAAAAGTACAAAGTGAAAAATGGTCGCTGTATAGAAGCAGCATATGATTATTTTGAGTGGTCTAATAATCTTAAAGATGATGATGGTGAACTTTCTCGACAAGCAATACAGTCTAGAGAATTACAGGAATTGTACGAGTGGTGGAAATTAAAGAGGCCACTCAGAAAAGATCCAGCAGAATTGAGTGGATGGAAAGATGATTGCTCAATAAATGAGGATGACTTATTCAATAATGACATACCAGAAGACAAAAGAAAACAAATAAATATTGTTCTAAATAAGCTTGATTCGATAGAAGAATCTCAGTATGACGAGGATACTAATATGCTAGTACGCTTGATTAAGTTAAGGAAACATTTATGGATATAAAGAATAACCTAGAATATCATTTGATATCAAGCGATGATATACTAAACAAAGCTAGAAATAGTAATGTATATAGTCAAAATTTATATGCCGCACTTTGCAATAACCGATTCTTTTATGAAGATAAAGGGTGGAATTGTTCTTGGAGATACGCTGGAGGCATTGTCGCTGATATTCTACAGCGTGGAGATTATATTGATTGGTATTGCAGTGGAATGCTAGGAGATAAAATTCCTGGTTATGTTCCAGAGGGAGAAGTGACGGATGAAATTAGACTAGATTTAATAAAGTTGGGTTGGATTGTCTTACCTTATGAACCAAGATTGGAGCCTGGGGTATATAGAAATGAGTGGTGAGAATCTTCCAGACAGTAAAATTCCTTGGTGGGATAATGAATATGAGGGTGTATATAGCGAAGATGATGAAGATGGATACCCATATGATGTTGGCACAAAAGTACAAGAATGACTAAAGTACACACCTTGACAAAGACGATATATGAGCTATAATCGTATGTATACGAAACACTTATATGGAGACAAAATGGCTAAACAAAGAAAGCAAGTATCTTTGGATTTCATCGAATGTACACAAAGAACTATAAATGATTTGCTCTGTAGTGAAATTCCACAGTTTGCTAAACATAGACTTTGTATTGTTATGGAGAAACTTCTTAGAGATATGAAACAAAGCGATAATAATTTTAAGTATCTATACTGGAATCGTTATGGAAAGTTAGATTGGGACGCAGAAAAAAATATACATCTTGCGAAACTTTCAATAGGAGACAATATCAGTATACCTAAAGAGTATATAACAGGTCCAGAATTTAATTCTATTAAAGATGATGATAAAGACAATTACATACATCCTATACAGGGTGAGTGGTCAAGAGAATATTACTAAGGAGATAACAATGGATAGATATAAAGATGTAGATTTTGACTTTGGTATACCAAATAGGTTCGATCTTGAAGAAGCTATTTTGGGTCAATTAAGTGTTAACGATAATTTACAAGTAATTATAGAAGATGTTCTTGAGGGTGATAATCTTTGTCTTGATGGTGATGAATTAGTTAACACTTTGCAAGGTATTATTAATCTCCATCAAATGAAGTATAATAAGCTTTGGGAAATTTTTACTGCGCTTTTTAAACTTGATGGATATAATGATAAAAATCTAAACGATTATAAGAAGTATGCTGAATATTTGAAGAAAGAGAAGCAATGAAAAAGAAGAATGTAAAAATTGTACTGTGCGATCCGCCGGGAAGTTATTGTAATAACAGTGCGTTTGAAGTTAAGAAAGTTATAAATACTTTACAAGTTAAAGTTGGTGAATATGTTGATGAAAAACTTGTTGAAAAATGGATTAAAAGTCATGAAAATTGGACCATAGAGTTTGTTAGATAGTCTTGCTGCCCCTATGGTGAAATTGGCAAACACAACGGACTTGAAGATAAAATTTGAGTGCATGAAAGGAAACTTTTGATGTAGAACCTGTCAAATTCGGTGAAGGCTTAACTGCTAATACCGAGCCAAGCCCAGTAATGGGAAGGTGTAGAGACTTGACGGCAGGAACCTAAAACGCAAGTTATGGTTAAGATAAAGTCCAGACCACAAACAGAAATGGTAACGAAAGTTATAGTGGTAAGAAAATCCGTTGCCCGAAAGGGCTTGTCGGTTCAAGTCCGACTAGGGGTATTTTCGATTTTTTGATCTATAATTATCAGTTAGAGCGTGGCAGTTAGGACATAGTAAAGTTAAATTAGAAAGGTTATTGTTAAGATTATTTCCATCTATATGATGCAATTCAAGAGGAATTTTGGTATCTAACCAAGTTACTTTATTACACTTACAGCACTTATGGTCAAATACTTTTTCCTCTAATAATCTTCTTTTAAGTTTCCAACTTGTAATAGTCTGTTTATTCGATAGATAATCATCTAATGATCTTTTATGTCCAATTTTTTTACCTTTATTCCATCCCTGTAATGTAAAATGAGAGATATCAATATTGTATTCTTTGATTTTCTTTTTAAGACAGGTATAGTTTCCACCAGCTTCTTTTAGTCCAAGTTTATTTAAACATTGACGGTAACTATAACTATCACAACAAATTTCTTTAAGTAATTCTTTATTATATTGAATTCTCATTTTTTCCTCATTGACAGATATAAAGGCATACGCTATAATACATATACACCAAAGTGTTTGAAATTTAGTTTTGGCCCCTTAGTTAAAAGGATATAACTTGGGATTTCTAATCCCACATTAGAGGTTCGATTCCTCTAGGGGCTACTTGATATGTGTATATTATCATAGCACTATCATAAGGAGATAGCTATGATAAAAAATAGTTTAGCCAATGTATTGTTAATATCTGCACTAATATCTATCGTCTCTTTATTTTGTTTTGCTGGGGATACATCAAATCAAAAAGTATTAATTATCTTTTCAGCTGATTGGTGTGCTTACTGCCAAAAAGTTAAAGACGATATAAACCATGATCCAGAAATTTCAGAACTTATAAAGGATTATGAAGTTATAATAGTAGATTTTGATAGAGATAAAGAATTAGTAGAAGGGTATGGAGTTAAGTCTCTACCCACAATCATTAAAAAATATCAAGGTAAGACATTTACCAAGGTAGGATATAAAAATAAAATGGATTTGAAAAACTTTCTTAAATAGGGCCGACAAAGGTATCGATTGGATAAAAATTAGTATAATTAGCAAGTAGTAGGTGGTATGGTGGCTACTTTAAAACCATACTAAACGCTTTAACTGGCGAAACACAGTTAGCTCTTGCAGCTTAATTAAGCTGTAACAATCTTAGGAAGCGATGCGGGGAGCGTCCAAAAGATTGTCGTAAAATCCTGCTGGATTAGAGTGGTCAACTTACTCTAATTGAGATAAATAGGTTGAAAAGTCTATTTAATATCTTGTTCGTTAGAGCTTAAATAGTCTGATAAATAACGAAATAAACTTGTAGAGATTATCCTAATATTATCGCAAGACACGGGTTCGACTCCCGTTCGGTCCACTAAAAGTGTATATATGTTTAGATTTATAGACAATTTTGGTAGATCATCTTCTTGGAATCAAGTAAGAAATGATTATATAAAAAATAATCCTAAATGTGCAGCTTGTGGAAAAATTAAAAACTTAGAAGTTCATCACATAATTCCATACAAAATAGACAAAACTAAAGAATTAGACACAGACAATCTAATTACCCTATGTAGAGATCATTGCCATTTTGTTTTTGGTCACTTTATGAATTGGAAAAGTTATAACCCAAAAGTAATAGAAGATTCTGCACAATACTTAGCCAAAATAAAACAAAGATCATATCTAGAAGAATTTCAATCACAAGCGGTTGAGGCATCATATGATAAAAGCAATTTTTTTTACAATTTTCTTTTTTGTATTGACAGCATCATTAAGTGCTGGTACAACAGATCCTAATGTGAGTGATGCAAAACACATTGAATATGGATCAAAACATGAATGCGTAGTATCTATTTTTGGCAAACAAGATATTGATGACAAGCAATTTTTTGCATCAGCTGTTATAATAAAACCAAAAATTATTCTTACTGCTGCTCATGTAATTAAAGACACGAAAGACGCATACATTAATTTTAAAGATAGCAAAATAAAAATTCAATATGCTATTTATCCAAACGCATTTGATGAAAAAAATATAAGTAAACATGATATAGCAATATGCCTCTTAGAAACACCCTGTGAACTAAATTTCTATCCAGAACTATATGAAAATGATGATGAACTCGGTAAGGTATGCAGCATCGCTGGTTTTGGTATGCACGGCAGTTATGATAAGGGTATAATAGGATATGATGGAAAAAAACGTGCTGGCTCAAACATCGTTGAAGAAATATCAGACGGTATGCTATTTTGCACATTGACTGATAAAAAAACTTCATTAGAAATGCTTCCATCTATTGGAGATAGTGGTGGTGGATTATTCATAAATCAAAAATTGGCTGGTATAAATTCCATTGTCTATACAAAAGAAAAAAATGGTAAATTAGATTCAAATATGAAAGATGGTTCGGGACATACTAGAATTAGTTTACATATAAATTGGATTAAAGAATTAATTGAAGCATTAGAAAAAGTTGAATAATGAATTCAGTAAAATTTATTAGCATGACTCCAGATGCAGAAAAATTAATTGCATACTGTGCTAGAGTATCTAATCCTAGCAACCAAGAAAACGAAAATTATGCTAAATTAATTGCATACTGTATAAAAAATAAACATTGGAGCATATTTGAACAAGCTTTTATGACAGTGGAAATTATTACCACAAGAGGCATAGCGGCTCAAATTTTAAGACATAAGAGTTGTAACTTTCAAGAATTTAGCCAAAGGTATGCAGATACAAGTATACTTAATGAAGATATTCCTTTATTTGAATTACGTAGACAAGATAATAAAAATAGACAAAACAGCATTGATGATATAAGTAATGAAATTAAAGTAAAGTGGAATACCAAAATACGTGAACACTTTGCAAAAAGCAAAGCTTTATATGATGGAATGTTAAAAGATGGAATAGCAAAAGAAAGTGCTAGATTTATATTGCCACTTGCAACACCAACAAAGATGTATATGAGTGCCAGCATTAGATCATTTATACATTGGATTGAATTAAGAAGTTCTAACGGCACACAAAAAGAACATATGGATATAGCAAATGCTTGTAAGGAAATTTTTATAGAACAATTACCTATTATTGCGGAGGCTCTTGATTGGCGATGATTGAGGTTCATATAACAGAAAATGATATTGTAAAAGCGATTAAAAATACTAACCTTACACCGCACGGAATAGCACTTTGTAGATCATTTAATTGCTCTATAGAACAAATAGAGATTAAAAATCGCCACATAAATGTGTGGCTTAATGACGATTCAAGTTATGTTGCTTTTGAGTTTAGTACAAAAGAAGATAGATATCTTTTTGAATACTTTAAGGATAAGTGGGAAGAGTTTTTTGAATCTGATAGTGAAGAATTTTTAGAAAGACCAATTAAAATATTCTTAGATGGCGATGATGAAGCTTTGAAAGTTGACTGCACCAGATTTATAGATCGCCCAAGTGCTGATAAAAAAAATCCAAAGTTTCGCTTGACAGATGACGATGAATGATGTATACTTGAAGCATAAGTTTTAAAGCATTTAAAGGAGATTTTGCCAAATGAAATTGCACACTGGTACGCACACTGTTGAAAAGTCTGACAATTTTGAAGAGAATCGTTTTAGCATTGAAGCGTCAGCTAAAGCTTTTATGATTCTTTCTGATGGACTTTATTCTAATAAAATTCTTGCCGTTGTACGAGAGTTGTCTACAAACGCTTATGATTCACACGTTGATGCTAAATGTGTAGATAAGCCTTTTGAAGTTCATCTTCCAAGTCGCGTGGAACCGTACTTTTATGTTCGTGATTTTGGAACAAGCATGGAGCATGAAGACTGCATGGTTCTTTATACAACGTACTTTCGTAGTACGCGAAATAATAGTAATGATTCCGTTGGTTGTCTAGGATTGGGTAGTAAGGCACCATTTGCTTATACAGACAGTTTTACTGTTGAAGCATATCTCAATGGTATTAAGCGTATATACTCTGCTCATCGTGACAACAATGGAAATCCCACATTCTCTCTTATGGAGTCTGTAGAGACAAATGAGCCTAACGGTATTAAGGTTTCCATGCCCGTTAAGGTTGATGATATGGACACATTTCAAGATGAAGCTGAGAATGTGTTTCAATATTTTAAAGTTCGCCCAACTCTCAAAGGTAATGACGAAATTTATTACAGAGATGAAACAACTCTACTTAAAGCTTCAGACAATACTTGGGAGTGTAATACTGGAGATCATTCTAACAAGATAATAATGGGTCAGATCGCCTACCCAATTAATAATGACAGTATATCTTCACGCTATAGCGACGATGATAAGATTGGCAACTTCCTTTGGCACTCTAGTGGTCTTAGGCTTTATGTTAACATTGGTGATGTTGATATTACTCCTAGTCGTGAATCTCTGTCTTATACTCCAGAAACTAAGAAAAACATTAGGAATTTGCTTTCTAAAGTTATCAATGATATCAAAGAAACTGTGGAAGATGCTATTAAGTCTCAACCCACATTGTATCTTGCTAGAAAGAAGTTTCTTGATATTGAAAGTCAGTGTGCTTCTGTAAAGTCAGCTATGGATAGCCTTAACAATGCTATTGAGTGGAATGGTCAAAAGATTTTTGACTCAATGGTTGACAATAAGATTAAAGCTGAAAATATGGGCATAAAGCAAATCCATGAGTCTGGCTATCGTTCTAAGTCAGAGACTAATAAAGATATTAAAGAAATAACTATGAACAAGTCTATCAAATTCTATGTTGATAACTGTGTTCGTGGTGGAATGGGTAGAATTAGGCAAGACCTTAAAGAGAATCATGGCTCTAATAGTTATACAGCCTATATCTATGTTCTTGGTTCTAACGAAACGGCAGATAACAATAAGTTTCTTGATATTCTTGGTAATGCTACTAAAGATGATGTGATATTGACAGAATCTTTGCCAAAAGTTCAGCGTAATAATAGTGGTGGTGGATCTGGATCTACCGTTGACTATTCAGAGGTCAACTACTATGATGAAGAAGCTGCGTGTATTCTTACTGACAAAATGAGTGTAAAAGTTGAAAATGCTGTATACATTCCTACTAAAAAGGGTGAATGCTACATTGGTGGTAGAAAGTTTGATATGAATCAAATAGCCAACATAATTGGTTATATCTATGAGGATATCGATACAGATAAGACATTCTATTTTTTGACTCCATCTCAAATTAAGGTTAGAAAACTTGATGAGCGTAATAATTGGGAATCAGAAAATCATCTGCTAGAACTAATAAATAGCATTGGTGAATACTATGCAGATGATATTAAGTCTATAAGGTATCAACATCAGATTGGTAATGCTTATAGGTGGCACGATGTGTTTAAGAAAACTAAGAGTGACAATAGAGCAAAAGAAATTATGGCAGAATATAAAGAATATCAAAAGTCTATTGTTAATATGAGCGATAAGTGTGAAAACATTTTTAGTATTTGTCGATCATTTGGAATGACTATTCATTCTTCAGATTCTAGTATTGATTATAAGGCTAGGTTTGAAAAGCCACTTAATGAAGAAATTGCCAAATACCCAATACTTTCTGGTAATGTTCTTACTACTTTGTGGTCAGATGAGCAAAAGAAAGTAGTTGCAGAGTATATTGATATGGTAGAACAAGCATATGTACTGGCGTCAGTATAAATAAAGGAGAAAAAATGAGCTATATAATTACTAATGATGGTAATGTTACTGCGGTTGTTGCTGGAGAGGTATATACTTTTGGTAAATCACATCCAAGATATGAGCGTCTTATTCAGCACTTAAAGGTGAATAACGTTGAGCATTTTGAGGCTACATACGATGTAGTTTCACAGATCAATGAATATTGTGATGGTTATGTCAGTGCTAAAAATGGTAAAATGCAATGGGATGGAATTACCATGCCAGATATGTTTACAAGTACTATTATGGATATGATTCAACAGGGTTATCCTTTTGAGCCAATGCTTAATTTTCTTGATAATATGAGTCAAAATCCATCTGATCATGCAATAGTAGAATTGTTTGATTTTATGGAGAATAAGAATATGCCAATTACTCCAGATGGACACTTCCTTACTTATAAGGCTGTTAAGTCTGATTATATGGATATCTATTCTGGAACATTTGATAATCATGTTGGGAATATCTGTGAAGTTCCACGTAATAAAGTAGATAGCAATCGTAACAACGGATGCGGACACGGTTTGCACGTTGGTGCTTTTGATTATGCTAAGTTTTATGGCGGCATTGATCTTGATGATAATGAAGGTGGAAACGGAAACAAACTAATGATTTGCAAAGTTAATCCACGCGACGTTGTTAGTGTTCCTACGGATTCACGTTTTCAGAAACTTCGCTGCTGTAGATATGAAGTTGTAAGTGAATTCGAAGATCTGTTCAAGAGCGTTGTTCATATGACTAAGGATGATATTGCTTATGAAAATCTCAAGAAGCGTAATCGTGAGTGGGTTGTTGAGGTTACAGCAAAACTTGAGCGTGTAAATAAAGTGCTGAAGAAGAAGAAAGAACTTCTTAGCGTATAATTGGATTAATTGGTGATGGGGGTAGAAATACCCCATTACCTATACATTATGGAGAATAC
>Ga0247843_1000223_pt1 | contig 135114 bp, 135 predicted proteins | sample LaCruzMarch2017__FD_192420 | JGI IMG/M metagenome (GOLD analysis project Ga0247843, IMG submission 192420) | Freshwater microbial communities from meromictic Lake La Cruz, Castile-La Mancha, Spain - LaCruzMarch2017_8m | ecosystem: Environmental > Aquatic > Freshwater > Lake | place: Spain...
GCGACCGGACCTTGAGGCCCCCGCTCCAACCGCTCCCGCCGCAGCAAGCTCGCAAGGCCTTGCGCCCTCCCCCGCGACGGGACCGGAAGCAGTATGGGCGCGGTTTCAATGCGGGCGAGGACAGAGAGCCTCGATGGGCAGGGGCGCTGGATTGCCTGGGGAAATCCCGGCGAGTGCGGATGACAGCGCGTTCTGTTCGACCATCCGGGTGAGGATTGATGCCCGAAAGAGGTTCATCACAGCGACCACAGCGGGATCACAAGGGACACGGCGGGACCGGGTGCGCGTCGGCAGCGCCGATCGGTTCCGGTGAGATCGAGGCCAGAAGGGATTGGCGGCGGAGCCGCCCTTCGTTGCCGGGCTGTTTGTGGGGGACAGTCGGCGACCCGTCCGTCCGCCCGGTCCCGCCGTGTCCTTTGTGATCCCGCTGTGCCCGCTGTGAAGAAAGCCTGCGGCTGCCGCGCACCGGGTGAAAGGGGAAGCCCCTCACCCTTTCGCGCAAGTCCGGTCGCCTGACGGCTCTCGGGCGCTCAAGCCCTCTCCCGCCGGGAGAGGGAGCGTTTTTAGGCTGCGCCGTCGGCCTTTTTCTTTTCGGCGTAGATCAGGAGGGGCTGGGCGCGGCCCTCGATGACCTCGGCATTGACCACGACCTCCTCGACACCGTCGAAGGTCGGCAGTTCGAACATGGTCTCGAGCAGGATGCCCTCCAAAATGGAGCGCAGGCCGCGCGCGCCGGTCTTGCGCGTGATGGCCTTCCTGGCGACCGCGTTGAGCGCGTCGTCGGTGAAGGTCAGGCCGACGTTCTCCATCTCGAACAGGCGCTTGTACTGTTTGACCAGGGCGTTCTTGGGCTCGGTCAGGATGGTGACCAGGGCCGTCTCGTCCAGATCCTCCAGCGTCGCCAGAACCGGCAGACGGCCGATGAACTCGGGGATCAGGCCGAAACGCATCAGGTCGTCGGGCTCGACGCCCTTCAGGATGTCGCCGGTGCGGCGCTCGTCCACGTCCTTGACCTTGGCGCCGAAGCCGATCGAGGCTCCCGCGCCGCGCGCCGAGATCACCTTCTCGAGGCCGGCGAAGGCGCCGCCGACGATGAAGAGGATGTTGGCGGTGTCGACCTGCAGGAACTCCTGCTGGGGATGTTTGCGACCGCCCTGGGGCGGCACCGACGCAACGGTGCCCTCCATGATCTTCAGCAGGGCCTGCTGCACGCCCTCGCCCGAGACGTCCCGGGTGATCGAGGGGTTGTCGGACTTGCGCGAAATCTTGTCGATCTCGTCGATGTAGACGATGCCGCGCTGGGCCCGCTCGACGTTGTAGTCGCTGGCCTGGAGCAGCTTGAGGATGATGTTCTCGACGTCCTCACCCACGTAACCGGCCTCGGTCAGGGTGGTGGCGTCGGCCATGGTGAAGGGCACGTCGATGATGCGGGCCAGGGTCTGGGCCAGCAGCGTCTTGCCCGAGCCCGTGGGGCCGATCAGCATGATGTTGGACTTGGCCAGTTCGACGTCGTTGTTCTTCGTCGCGTGGTTCAGCCGCTTGTAGTGGTTGTGCACGGCGACCGAGAGCACCTTCTTGGCGTGGCTCTGGCCGATGACGTAGTCGTCGAGGACCTCACGGATTTCCTTGGGGGTCGGGACGCCGTCCTTGGACTTGACGAAGCCGATCTTGTGCTCTTCGCGGATGATGTCCATGCACAGCTCGACGCATTCGTCGCAGATGAACACGGTCGGTCCGGCGATGAGCTTCCTGACCTCATGCTGGCTCTTGCCGCAGAAGCTGCAGTAGAGGGTCGACTTGGCGTCAGTGCCGGCGGCTTTGGTCATGGACCTTCTCACTCTCGCGCCCCGGGGAGGGAACGCGCTTTCTCCGCGATGATTCCACCACTATGGACGCGAAGATATTCAAAAAATGACAATCAACCATCCCGACACCCGCCACAACCCCGCCAAAGGGGAGCAAACCGGCTTGGACGGGGATGGTTCGTCGGAATCAGGTTCAGGCTGGGTAAGGATTGCGGCGAATGGGTGACATGGGGACCACACCCGGGATCCGCCAGCCCCCTGCCCCCGGTCAGCCGATCGTGGCCTTCGATTTCGACGGCACGCTGACGGTGCGCGACAGTTTCACCACCTTCCTGAGGAAGCGCGCCGGGCGGAGGGGCTGGGCCATGGGGCTGGTCAGGCTGGCCCCGGCGACGGCGGCCTATGCGCGCGACCGCGACCGGGGGGCGATCAAGGCCGCCGCGGTCAAGGTTTTCCTGGAAGGCGTGAGCCGAAACGCGCTGGCGGCCGATGCGGAGGCCTATGCCGAAAAGGCGTGGCGCAGGCTCATGCGCCCCGATGCGCTGGAGGCCTGGAACGACTGGGGTCAGAGGGGTGCCCACCGCGTCATCGTCACCGCCTCCCCGGCCGTGACGGTCCAGCCCTTCGCGACCCGGCTGGGGGCCGAGGGCCTGCTGGGCACGGACCTGAACTTTGACGCCGACGACAGGGTCACCGGAGCGTTCGAGAGCCCCAACTGCCGCGGTGAGGAGAAGGTGCGGCGGCTGCGCGCGGCCTACGGGCCCTCGGTCAGACTCGCGGCGGCCTATGGCGACACCTCGGGCGATGCCGAGATGCTGGCCATCGCCGACGAGGCCGGGTTCAGGGTCTTTCGCGAGCGGCCCTAGGGACGTGTCAGCGGTTGCTCTGATCCGCCTCGATCTCGCCGGCCCTATAGGCCGCGAGGATCGCCCGTTCCAGCGCAGAGGTCTGGGCACCGCGGCTCACGTATCCCGGGTCGACCTCGTACAGGCCGCTCAGATAGGCCTGATCCCAGGCGGAGAGACGCGAGCCCTCGCCGTTGTCGCTGAACAGATTGAGGATGGAGTCGAACCGGGATAGGTCGGCCTCCGGGTCCACTTGGGCGAGGGTGACGAAGGCGATGTAGTCCGCCAGTTGATCCAGCGTGACCTCGCCGACCAGATCCGCATCGACAATGACGAAAGATCGCTTCAGCTGGTCTTCCAGGGGCGTGGCCAGACGCGAGGCGTAGTTGCTGTGGACCTGCGGCGCATAGCCCATCACAGTCATGTCCGGATCGGGCGACTGGACAAAAAGACCTGGCAGACGGACGGCGAGATCGCCGGTGTCGGAATCGATCGGCGCGCTGACATGCCACCAGCGAACCGCACGCTCGCCCGAGCGGAAGGCGCGCAGGGCACCCCCGCCGGGTCGCATGCCGGCACCGCCCGGATCGAACAGGCGCGGACGCTGGGCGACCAGTTCGTTCGCCATGGCCTCGCCGTCGTCGGCACCGACGATCAGGATGAAGGGATGGCAGGGCGGCGTATGCGGCCGCAGGCCAACTTCTCGGGCCCGGTCCGAGACCCGGTCAACGATGAACTGGGCGATGTCAGGGCGGAAGTTGGCGGCACCGACGCAGATGCCCTCCTGCCAGCGGGCCGGACCGCGGCGCGCCGCCGGGAAGGCGACCTGGCCTACGAACTCCCGTGTCGCCTGATCCAAGAGCCGGGGTTGGACGACGATATCGTCGAGACGATATGGCTGGCGACTGTTATCCTGAGCCAGAGCGGGAACCCCCAGGACGAGCGCGGACAGGGCGAGAGCGAGCCTTCGCATCGGTGTACCTCCGATCACCAATAGGCCGTCAATCCGTCATCCCGGTCAACGTGTCCGACTGTCGTTACGCCTTTGCTGCCGGGGGGGCATTGCGCCGATCCCCGGACGGCCCGGGCGGGCACTCAGTCGGGGGAGAAACCGTCGTCGCCGGTGCGAAGGCGGCGGGCGAGGCGCTCCGCCTGCCGGTGCTCGTTGAGGCGCAGGTCCTCCGGGGCCGCATACATCGACGCCAGATAGGCGCGGTCCCACTGGGTCAGCCCCCCGCCTGTATGGGTTCCATTGAACAGGTTCAGGATCGTGTCGTGCGCGCGCATGTCGGCCCCCATGTCGACCTGGGAGAAGACCACGAGCGCGAGATAGGCGATCAGGTCCTCGAGCTGCGTCTGTTCCATCTGTGCGACATCGAGGATGACTACCAGCCGCTGGAGATCGTCACGCGTCCGGGCCGAGATCATCGACTTTGCGTAGACAGGAATCCGGGGCGGCGGGCCGCCGCCCGTCAGGTTTGACGTCTGGACCGTTCGCCCGGTGTAGATATCGAAATAGGTCGGCCGGCTGATGGCCCACCAGCGGACCGGCGTTTCCATCTCGATGAAGTCGGTCAGGCGGCTGTGCGAGAGCGCGGCGCGCGAGGTGTTCGGCCGGAAGTCACGATAGTCGCGGCGGACCCACTCCTCAGCGAGCGCACGACCGTCGTCGGTTCCGACGATGAAGATGTTGGGATTGCAGTCCTCGTCTTCGATCGGCACGCCCAGCGCACCGCCCAGATGGGCCAGTCCGTCAGCGAGGCCGCGCGCCACGTCGGACCGGAAGTTCACGACCCCGATGCAGACGGGTCCGGCCCACCGCGCGAGGCCTCGGCCCCGGACCTGCAGTGCCACCTCTGCGGTAAACTCCGCAGCGCGCTCCTCAAGACCGTCCGGCTGGACGACAACGTCTTCCAGAACCGTCGCCTGCCCGGCGGCCCCGGAAACCTGCGGGGTCGGCCGGGGATCCTGTGCTGCGCCCGGCACAGGGCCGAGGAGCGACATGACGGACGCCGCAAGTACCAACCCGAAACGCATGTCGATCTCGCCGTCTGCCGCAGCGAGGACGAACGATACGCGAGGGCGGGCCTTCAGGCAACCGGAGGTGTTCCCCGCGGACACCTCAGGGAGCCGGCCGAAACGCGCCGGCCCCGGGGCTCAGCGGCCCTGTGCGTCCACGTCGAAAACCATGGCGCGGCCGCGCGAGGTGGGCTCCCAGCCCGCGTCGATCACCGAGGTCACTGCGGTGGTCACCGCGTCCAGGTCGATGCGCTGCTTTTCCATCTCGGGACGCCCGCTGGGGTGCATCGGCATGGGGAACTGGACGATGGCCTCGCGCGGGTAGCCCTGCAGCCGCAGCGAAATGGCGATGCCCTCCCACTTGCCGTCGGCCACGGGTCTGGGCTGGCGGCGGATCTCCCACTCATAGGTCTCGCCATCGACGACGACGGTGCCGCTATTGTCCCGGGTGCGCTGCACTTAGGGCCTGATCGGTTGAGGCGGAACCGCTTCGCGGTTCCGCCGATGCCGTGAATCAGGCTCTGCGCCTGAATTCTGGAGCGTGATCACGTCCGAAAACCGCATACACTTTTCGGGATCACGCTCTAGACCGTCTTGATGCCGTCGCCTTCGGCCTGTTCGCGCTTGTCGTAGACGTGGTCGACAATGCCCCAGGCCTTGGCTTCCTCGGCCGTCATGAAGTGGTCGCGGTCCAGGGTGCGCTCGACCTCTTCATAGGTTCGGCCGGTGTGATGCACATAGATCTCGTTCAGGCGGCGCTTGGTGGCGATGATGTCCTCGGCGTGACGCTCGATGTCCGAGGCCGTGCCGCGGAAACCGCCCGAGGGCTGGTGCACCATGACCCGAGCGTTCGGCAGGGCGATACGCTGGCCCGCCTCGCCGGCCGTCAGGATCAGCGAGCCGGCCGAGGCCGCCATGCCCATGACCACGGTCGAGACCGGGGACTTGATGTATTGCATGGTGTCGTAGATCGCGAGCGCCGAGGTCACCTGACCGCCGGGGCTGTTGATGTACATGGAGATTTCCTTCTTCGGGTTCTCCGATTCCAGGAACAGCAGCTGGGCGCAGATCAGGCTGGCCATGCCGTCCTCGAACGGGCCGGTCAGGAAGATGATCCGCTCACGCAGCAGGCGCGAGAAGATGTCGAACGCCCGCTCGCCGCGGCTGGACTGTTCCACCACCATGGGGACGAGGTTGTTCGAGATGTAGTCGATGGGATCGCGCATGGGGTCTCGCTGATGGACTGGCGCGACTCAGGGCGGTCGCGACCGGTGACCCAGCATATCGCGATGGCGCTCATGATGCGCAAGACAGTCAATCCTCTGTGACGTTCGCCCCCTGATCGCGAACGCGCCGGGCAAGTGCTGCGGCGACGGCGTCGGCGAAACCGGCTAGAGTGGCGGTTCCGTCTCGGGGACATCCAGCCGGGCATCCACCATGGCGTCGGCGACGGCCCGGGCGTTGCGGCGGGCGTTGTTCTCGGTCTGGTCGGCCGAGTACAGGCCTTTCAGATAGGCGAGGTCCCAGTCGGTCAGATACGCGTCCGTCGCCACGGCGGGCTGGAACAGGTTCAGGATGGTGTTGAAGCCACGGGTGTCGGCCTGGGGATCCACCTGGGCGAGGGCGATCATGGAGACGTAGTCGGCGACCTGGGTGAAGCTGGCGTTACCGAGGGCGTCCACGTCGAGAACGATGATGACCTTCTGGAGGTCGTCCCGGATCTGGCTGTTGAGCCGCGAGGCCGCATTGACGGCGATGGTCGGCGCGAAGTCCTGGACGCTGTTGCAACTGCCGGTGCACTGGCCGGGGATGCGGACGGCAGCCGCTCCCGTTTCGGAGTCGACGGGCAGGCTGACGTGCCACCAGCGGATCGGACGCGTCGAGCCGATGAAGTCCTCGAGGGCACCGTCGGGGCGGTTCGCGCCGGAAATGTTTGTGTCGAAGGACCGACGCTCGCGGCTGACCAGCTCGCGGGCCATGGCCTGACCGTCCTCGGCACCCGCGATCACTACGTTCGGGGTGCAGCCGGGCTCGCCGATCCGGACGCCCAGATCGGACGCCACCGTCGACACCCGGTCGACCAGATACTGTCCGGCTTCCTGCTGGAAGCCCACCGCGCCGACGCAGACACGACCGCGCCACAGGGCCAGACCCCGGCCCCGCGGGGGCGCCGCGACACGGCCGACGAAGTCCCGCGTCGCGTCCTCGATCCGCCGACCCTGAACGACCACCTCGGGCAGGGCGACGGGGTCGTCCGCCTGTTGCCGGGGTGCCGTATGAAGGCTGATCGCCGCGACGATGGTGGCCAGAACGATTGACATGCGGAACTCCCCCCGGGCGGCAACCCTGTGGCCGCCCTGACGGCGCTCTCGCTACCTGTGATTGATGACGAACGTGAGGCGGCGGATTACCGCCGTGTCACACGAGGCCCTGGCCTCAGCCCTCGTCTTCGTCCTTCAGCAGGTCTTCCTTGGTGATCGGCGTGTCGGTGACGGCGGCCAGGGTGAAGATCAGGTCGCAGACCTTTTCCTCATAGATCGGCGCGCGCATCTGGGCCGCGGCATTGGGGTTCTGGCGGTAGAAGTCGAGCACCGCCTTCTCCTGGCCCGGATAGTTGCGGGCCTCGGCCATGATGGCGTTGTTGAGCTCCTGATCCGTCACGCCGACGTTATTGGCGCGGCCGATCTCGGCCAGCACCAGACCCAGACGCACGCGGCGCTCGGCGATCTTGCGGTATTCGTCCTGCAGATTCTTGTCGGACTTCCTGGCGTCCTCCGGCGGCAGATTGCCGGCGTCCTTGTCGGCCTGGACCTGTTGCCAGATGCCGTCGAACTCGGCGTCGACCATCTTGGGCGGCAGGTCGAAGCTGTGGGCGCCGTCCAGCGCGTCCAGCAGGGCGCGCTTCAGCTTGAAGCGGGCGGCGCCGGCATACTGCTGGTTCAGGTTCTGGCGCAGCAGGTCCTTGAGCTTGTCGAGACTCTCAAGGCCGATGCGCTTGGCGAACTCGTCGTCCAGCTTCGTCTCGGCCTCAGCCTTGATGGCCTTCACCTTGACGTCGAAGGTGGCCAGCTTTCCGGCCAGATTTTTGGCCTGGTAGTCCTCGGGGAAGGTGACCTCGATGGTCTTTTCCTCGCCGACCTTGGCCCCCTTCAGCTGCTCCTCGAACCCGGGAATGAAGCGGTTGGAGCCGATCACCAGATCGGCGTCCTCGGCCGCGCCGCCCTCGAAGGGCTCGCCGTCCAGCTTGCCGAGGAAGTCGATGGTCAACTGGTCGCCGTCGGCGGCCTTGGGTGCCTTGCCCTTCTTGTCCTCGTAGGACTTGGCCTGACCGGCCAGTTCCTTGAGCGCTTCGTCAAGATCGGCGTCGGAAGCCTCATAGACAGGGCGTTCCAGCGTGAGCGTCTTCGGGTCGACCGGGGTGAAATCGGGCATGACCTCCAGCGCCATTTCGTAGGCGAGGTCGTCGGAGCCGGCGAGCACCCTGTCCATGTCCGAGGTCAGCTTCATCTCGGCGGGGGCGGCGGGGCGGACCTTGGCCTCGTCCAGCGCCTTCTGGCTGCTTTCGTTGATGGCGTCGTTGACGATCTCGCCCATCATGTCGCGGCCGAAGGTCTTTTTGACGTGCGACACCGGCACCTTGCCGGGGCGGAAGCCCTTGAGCTTCATCTTGGGGGCGAACTCGGCGGCCCTGGCGTCCAGCTTGGCGGTCAGTTCGGCGGCCGGGATGGTCACGGTGATGACGCGGCTCAGGCCTTCGGTGGACTTCTGGACGACTTGCATGGACGGATCTGACGCTCTGGGGCGGCGCCGTCAGGGCGCGCGCGGGGGATGAGAAAGCAGAAAGGCCGCCCCATCCGGAGCGGCACCTCGAAGCCCGCCCTTATGTCGATGAGCGGGAGAAAGGTCAACGCGGGGCGGTTTCGCGGCGAGCGGCACCTCGCTATGGGAGAGGCATGACCCAGACCTCCCCATCGGGCCCCTCCCCCGTCGGCGTGTTCGTGACGCCGGTCACGCCCCTGCAGCAGAACTGCACCACGGTCTGGTGCACGAGGACGATGAAGGCCGCCGTGATCGATCCGGGCGGGTCGGTGGATGCCGTGATGGGCGAGGTGGCCCGGCGCGGGCTGACGCTCGATCAGATCTGGATCACCCACGGGCATCTGGATCATGCGGGGGGTGCCGCCGAGATGGCGGAGAAGTCGGGCGCGCCGATCATCGGGCCACACCCCGAGGACCAGTTCTGGATCGACGGGATTGCGGCCCAGGGCCAGATGTATGGTTTGCCCGAGGCGCGCAGCTTTGTCCCGACGCGCTGGCTGGATGAAGGCGATGAGCTAAAGTTGGGGGAGACGCGCTGGGCCGTGAGGCACTGCCCGGGCCACACGCCGGGACATGTGATCTTCTTCAATGCGGCGGCCCGGTTCGCCCAGGTGGGCGATGTGCTGTTCAAGGGGTCGGTGGGACGGACCGACTTTCCCAAAAGCGATCCCGACGCCCTGATCCGATCGGTGATCGAAAAGCTGTGGCCGCTGGGCGACGACGTGACCTTCGTGCCGGGGCACGGGCCGATCTCGACCCTGGGCGAGGAACGGCGGACCAATCCCTTCGTGTCGGACCGGGCCGTGGCCGGGACGCCGCCGGCGAGGGCGGCGTCCGGCCCCGCCTGATCAGCGGCGCAGGACCAAGCCGATGAGGACACCGGCACCGAGGGCATAGAGACTGGCCTTCAGCGGCTCCTGCCGGATCCGGGTGCGCGCCAGCGTCGCCCGGTCCGTTGCCCAGTCGCGGCCGGCCTCGATGTCGGTCGCCAGGGCCTGGCGCAGCCCCTGCTCGCGGGCGAAGGCCTTGCGCTCCTCCTCGACCCTCCAGTGGTCGCCCGCCTCGTCCAGGGTCTGTCGGCCTGTGTCGAGATCGTCGGCCTTCAGGGTCGTATTGATGTCGGTCATGGGGGCTCCGGGGGAGAAGAGTTGATCGCGCCGATTGAACCCCGCGGCCTCCGGGCGGTTCCGGACGGGTGACCCTGTTTCAACCGGAGAGCCGACATGACCGATCCGACCCCCCACCCCGAAATCGCGCCGATCAACCCGGACACGCCTCAACCCGAGATCGACCCGGCCGGGACGCCCGACGAGTTTCCGCCCCAGCCCGGCGACAATGACGGAGAGATCGAAAGACCCGGCGCGGAGTAAGGCCCAAGTTGATTCGCACGGTCTTGAAACTGTGGACCTCTGGAACCTTGACGGGGCAGCGGGGTTTCAAAGCCAACAGCCAGCACCAGGACAGTAAAGGGATCAACTGATGGCCGAAGGACACCCCACCCGACCGTCTGGCGTTTCCAAGCGAGGCTTCGCTTCCATGGACCCCGCCCGGCAACGTGAGATTGCGCGCAAGGGCGGTGCCAGTGTGCCGAGCGAAAAGCGCAGCTTCTCGCAGGACCGCAGTCTGGCCGCGCAGGCCGGTCGAAAGGGCGGCGAGGCTTCGCACGGCACGCGACGTCCAAACGCCGTCGAGGGCCAGGCCGAGTAGCCTCGCCGGAGCGATGACAGGAACAGGCGGCCGGTGAAAAATCCGGCCGCCTTTTTCGTCATCTCAGCCTGCCGAGAGAAGAACCAGCGCCACCGACGGCTCCGCGCTGGTCTGGAAGTCGGCGATCCTCCAGCCCGCAGCGTGAGCCATCCCGGTCACAGACGCCTGGGTGAACTTGCGCGAACTCTCGGTATGGATGGTCTCGCCGGTCGCAAATCCCACGGCATGGTCGCCGAGGTGAACGGTCATGTCCCGTGTCGCCTTCAGATGCATCTCGATCCGGGAGTCACCCGCGTTCCAGCGGGCTTCGTGGACGAACCCGTCCAGATCGAAATCGGCGCCGAGCTCGCGGTTGGCCCGGACCAGAAGATTGCGGTTGAAGGCCGCTGTGACGCCGCTGGCATCGTCATAGGCCGCGACGAGGGTCGCCGGGTCCTTCACCAGGTCGACGCCCAGAATGAACAAGGCCGTCGGCCCCAGCCGCTCCCGGGCATTGGCGAGGAAAGCGATCGCCTGCTGGGGTTCGAGATTTCCGATCGTCGAACCGGGGAAAAAGCCGATCCGTCGCCCGCGACCCAGTTCCGGCAGCGGAGCCAGGTTCAGGAAGTCCCCCACCATCGGTGCGACCTCGATGTGCCCGTAGGCCTCGGCGATGGCGGTGACGGCGGCGTTCAACGCGTCCGGGCTGATGTCGATCGGGACATAGGCGGCGAGCGACGGCGCGCTGTCCAGCAGGATGCGGGTCTTCTCGCTGGCCCCTGACCCGAACTCGACCAGTACGGCGTCGTCCCCGAACCGATCGGTCAGCCCCGGGGCCATGGCACGCAGGAGGGCCGCTTCCTGCCGCGTCGGATAGTATTCCGGCAGACGGGTGATGTCCTCGAACAGATCCGAGCCGATGGCGTCATAGAACCACTTCGGTGAGACCGACTTCTGCGGGCGCGACAGGCCGGCGATCAGCTCGGCGCGGAACCGGGCGGTCTCGACCGTCTCGATGCGGGGGCGGCTGGCGGGCGCGGCGTCGGACGCGAGTCTGAGGCCCAGGAAGGCCCACCTCTGATGCGGATAGAAGAAGTTGCGATAGGTGATGCGCGCATGGCCGGGCGGCGTGGCGAGACAGCCGCCGCGCACCACCCCCTGATTGGCCATGAACTTTCCGTTGTACTCCGCGGCCGTGCCCTGCGTGGGCAGGAACCCCGGATAGGGCGAATAGGCCGATGCGGTGTGTTGCCAGACTTCGTTGAAAAGGTTGGAAAAGACATCCGGGGCCGTGGCGACCGCGCTTTCCCACTCCGCCTCGGTGGGCAGGCGACGGCCGGCCCAGGCGGCGAAGGCCCCGGCCTCGTAGGCGCTGATGTGGCGCACAGGAGCGTCGGGATCGACGGCGACCCGTCCGGTCAGGCTCATGGTCGTCCAGCCGGCCTCGTCCTGTCGCCAGTACAGGGGGGCCTCCCAGCCCTCTGACCTGACGGTCGCCCAGCCGTCGGCGAGCCAGAACTCGGGCCGCCGGTAGCCGCCGTCCTCGATGAAGGCGATCCACTGGCCGTTGGTGACCAGATCGTGGTCCAGTGTGAAGGGCTCCAGCCAGACCTTGTGGCGAGGCCCCTCATTGTCGAAGGCAAAGCCGTTATCGTCGTGGCCAATCTCGATCAGGCCGCCCTCGAAGCGCGTCTCGCCGCCTTTGGCCAGTTGACGGCTCCCGCCGGGGCGCGGCTCATCGGCATAGGCCACAGGGTCCAGCGGCGAGCGCGCCATTAGCGCCAGAAGGTCCATCAGGAACAGTTCCTGATGCTGCTGATCATGGTGCAGACCCAGGACGAACAGATACCGGTCGAGGTCGGTCTCGAACCCCTTTTCGATCCGGGCCTCCATCCGGCGGTCGATCTCGATGCGGTAGCACAGGATGTCCTCGACCGAGGGGCGCGTCATCAGCCCGCGCTCATGTCGCTCGACCCGATGACCGAGGCTTTCATAGTAGGAGTTGAACAGGGTCTGCAGGCGCGGATCGACCGGGGCATACTGAGGCTGCGACGCCAGGATCATGGCTTCGAAGAACCAGCTGGAGTGGGCCAGGTGCCATTTGCCCGGACTGGCATCGGCCATCGCCTGGACCCCCAGATCCTCGGCCGACAGCCCCGCGGCCAGCGCAGGCATGGCCGCCCGGACGGCGCGGTAGCGGGCCAGATCGTCGGCTTCGACAGCCGGGTTTCGCGCGTTCGCGTGCATTCTTTGGGGGCTCCGTCGATCCTGCAACCCGGCGTCGGCCTGTACTACGCTAACACGGGGGTTCCGGTTTCGTTGCCCAACCGGTCACGCGGCAGATCGGCGGTCCGGGCGAGATCCCGCGCCCTTCAGCGGACGGGCCTGCCCCCGTGTTTCGCATACTCCAGCCGCGCGATGGTGCGATTGTGCACCTCGTCGGGACCGTCGGCGATCCGGAGCGTCCGGACCGTGGCGTACATCTCGGCCAGGACGGTGTCGCCCGAAACACCCGCTCCGCCAAAGGCCTGGATGGCGTCGTCGATGACCTGAAGCGCCATGCGCGGGGCGGCGACCTTGATCTGGGCGATCTCGGACTTTGCGTTCTTGGCCCCGGCCTGGTCGATCATCCAGGCCGCCTTCAGCACCATCAGGCGGCACATCTCGATATTGGTGCGCGCCTCGGCCACACGTTGTTCCCAGACCGAGTGCTCGGCGATCGGCTTGCGGAAGGCCGTGCGGTTCAGCAGCCGCTCGCACATCAGTTCCAGGGCCCGCTCGGCGCAGCCGATGACGCGCATGCAGTGATGGATGCGGCCGGGGCCGAGGCGCCCTTGGGCGATCTCGAAGCCCCGGCCCTCGCCGGCGATCAGGTTCCCGACCGGGACACGCACATTGTCGAGGACGACCTCGGCATGGCCGATGGGCTTTTCGTCATAGCCGAAGACCGTCAGCATCCGCTCGACGCGGAAGCCGGGCGTGTCGGTGGGCACCAGGACCTGGGACTGCTGGGCATGGATGGCGGCACCCGTATCGGTCTTGCCCATCACGATGGCGATGGCGACGTTGGGGTGGGCCATGTTGGTCGACCACCATTTGCGGCCGTTGATCACATAGTGGTCGCCGTCGCGCACGATCGAGGTCTGGATGTTGGTGGCGTCGGACGAGGCGACCTCGGGCTCGGTCATCAGGAAGGCCGAGCGGATCTCGCCGGCCATCAGGGGCTTCATCCAGCGCGCCTGCTGTTCGGCGTTCCCGTACATATGGAGGACCTCCATATTGCCGGTGTCGGGGGCGTTGCAGTTGAACACCTCCGGCGTCCACAGGCCCGCCTTGCCCATGGCCTCGGCCAGGGGGGCGTACTCAAGGTTGGTCAGACCCGTGCCGTGATCGCCGGGCAGGAACATGTTCCACAGACCGGCCTCGCGCGCCTCGGCCTTCAGGGCCTCCATGGTCGGGGGCTGACGGCTCGGATCGGCGTGGACCTCGGCGAAATAGTCCTTCGCACGCGGCAGGACCCGATCCTCAAGAAAGCGGGTGACGCGCTCCTGGAAGTGCAGGCCACGGTCGGAGTGCTGGAAATGCATCGGGTAGTCCTCCTCTCCCTCCCCTTCAGGGGGAGGGACGTCGAGGCGGAGCCGAGCCCGGGTGGGGCCGTTCGCCGTTCATGCTCCACCCTTTCGGGCCCCACCCTGTCGACGCTGCGCGCCGACATCCCTCCCCCTGAAGGGGAGGGAGAAAAACCGCCTATCGCTTCAGCAGCGGGGCCAGCTTCTGGGCGATCATCATGTCGCCCGCGATCTTCAGCTTGCCCTGCATGAAGGCCATCATCGGATCGAGCTGGCCATTCGACAGGGCCATGAAGTCGTCCCAGGCCATGGACACCGTGGCGTCGGCGGGCTTGTCCTCATTGGTCACCGAGTTCGGCACCGAGGCCCCGTCGATGTAGATCTTGCCCACGTCGCCCAGGTCCAGCTTCACGGTCTTGCCCAGACCGGAGTTGTCGCCGACGGCGCCGCGGATGTGTTCGGTAACCTGGGCCAGATCGGCCATTGTGCTCTCCCTGGAAGCGGTGGAGCCGAAGCCGTAGCCCTCCCCGCCCCGGCTCACAAGATCACGTGGGGGAAAGTTGGATCAGCGCGAAAGCGGGCCCAGCAGGAGGCGCTTCAGCCGCCCCATGATCTCCGGCGTCATGGGGGCCATCAGGCCGCGCGTCTCGACCGGCAGATGGGCCATGGGGTCGCCGCCGGTCTGGAACACATAGTGATCGAAGAAGGCCCGCCAGGCCTCGCGCTCCCCGGGTGGCAGGTCGCGCAGCGTCAGCATGGCGTGCCACAGGGTGAACATGGGCGTGACCATCCACTCCGGCCCGTCGCGCCACCAGAAATTCACCAGGGCCCCGACGTCCTCCAGCGAGCGGACGTGATGCCACCACAGGCTGGGGATGTAGATCGCGTCGCCGGGCGCGAGTTCGGCGACGAGCGCATGGCCCATGGCCTCCGCAAAGCGCGGATGGGCCTCGAGGTCGGGGGCGTCGAAATCGACGAGGCTGATCGGCTGGCCGGCGAGGGTGTTGTCCAGCGGACCGACATACAGATTGCCGATCTGGTCGGGCGGAAACAGGGTGAAGCGACGACGTCCGGCGACCACACAGGCCAGATTCTGGGCCAGGTCCCAGTGGGCGGCCGTGATGGTGCGGTTGCCCAGCCACAGCGAGGTCAGGCGTTCTGTCTGCGGGCCCAGCAGCGGCATGGGATGGGCCTCGGCGAAACCCGGGAGATGGGTCGGTGCCGGAATCGCGCCGGCATAGAGGTAGTCCGGCCCGCCGGCCTCCAGCCGATCGAGCAGGTCGGGCAGCGCCAGCTGGATGCGCTGAAAGTTGAAGCCCCGGAAGTCGTCGGCATAGAAGAACCGCCCGCCCATACCGGGCGCGCCGAGGAAGGCGTTGACCGGATGCGGCGCGGACTGTCCGCGCAGATGGTCCAGCACGCCGGGCGCCTTTACCGAGGGCCAGTCGGCCACAAGCCCGCGCAGGACCACGGGACGCCCCGCAGGCACGATCGTGGCCTCGAACCGGGCGCGGTCGACACCGTCCAGAACGGACAAGGGGGCGGGTTCGGGGAGCATGGCGACAGGATAGACGGGTCCCGACGCCGGGTCACTGCATCCCCGATTGCACAGCCGCGCCGGCTCGGCTATCGACGCGTCCTGCCGGAGACGTGGCCGAGTGGCTGAAGGCAACGGTTTGCTAAATCGTCGTACCGGGTAACCGGTACCGAGGGTTCGAATCCCTCCGTCTCCGCCAGCCCTTATTGAAATCGCAAGAAACGCATTCGGAAAGGCAAGGCCGTCCTGTGGCGCTGCCCTCGCAGGCGCGGCGGTTTCAGCCCGGACCTGAAGGACTGCCCTTATCGCGTTCGTCGCGGTTCCGCGCCGGATCCACGCCTATATCCTTGACCAGGGTCGCCGGCTCGCCGGGGCGAGCCCCTCGCTCTATTCGTGAATGTCGACCGATTTGCCCTCGCGCACCCACAGGACGCCAAGGACGGCGGTCAGGGTGGCGATGACCACGGGATACCAGAGGCCGTAGTAGATATTGCCAGTGGCGGCGACCATGGCGAAGGCCGTCGTGGGCAGGAAGCCGCCGAACCATCCGTTACCGATGTGATAGGGCAAGGACATGGAGGTGTACCGGATGTTGGTCGGGAACATCTCCACCAGCGCCGCCGCGATCGGTCCGTAGACCATGGTCACATAGAAGACGAGCAGGAACAGGATGGCGATGGTCAGGGGCACATTGACCAGGGCGCTGTCGGCCCTGGCGGGATAGCCGGCCGCGGTCAGCCGGTCGACGAGACCGGCCTCCCATGCCGTGCGCTGCAGCCTGAATTCTTGTGCGGGCAGGACGTCACCCCTGAAGCTCGTGACGATCGTCTCCCCGATCCGGACCTCGGCCACCGTGCCGGCGGGTGCGGCAAGGTTCTCGTAGGTCACGCCGGCCCTGGCCAGATACGATTTGGCGAGGTCGCAGGAGGTGTTGAAGGTCGTCTTGCCCACCGGGTCAAACTGCAGCGAACAGTCTGCCGGATCGGCGTAGACCGCGACGGGCGATGAGGCGGTCGCCGCGGCCAGCAGGGGGTTCGCTGCGCCCGTCAGGGCCTGGAACAGCGGAAAATAGGTGACCGCGGCGATGAGGCAGCCGCCGAGGATGATCGGCTTTCGGCCCACCCTGTCGGACAGCCAGCCCCAGAAGACGAAGAAGGGCGTGGCCAGCAGCAGGGCCGTGGCGATCATGATGTTGGCCAGCGGGCCGTCGACCTTCAGCACCCGCTCCAGGAAGAACAGGGCGTAGAACTGCCCCGTGTACCAGACCACCGCCTGACCGGCGGCGAGGCCGAACAGGGCGATCAGAACCAGCTTCAGGTTCGGCCATTTGCCAAAGCTGTCCTTCAGCGGGGTGGACGAGCCCTTTCCCTCGGCCTTCATCCGGGTGAAGGCGGGGCTTTCGGCCAGTTTCAGGCGGATCAGGAGCGAGACGCCCAGCATCAGGATCGAAAGCAGGAAGGGGATGCGCCAGCCCCAGTCCAGGAACGCCTCTTCCCCCACGGCAAGGCGGGTTCCGAGGATGACCAGCAGGCTGATCATCAGCCCTGCCGTCGCCGTGATCTGGATGAAGGAGGTGTAGAAGCCGCGTTTGCCCGGGGGCGCGTGCTCGGCGACATAGGTGGCGGCGCCGCCGTATTCTCCCCCCAGCGCCAGACCCTGGAGCAGGCGCATCAGGACCAGGATGATCGGGGCCGCGATGCCGATGGTCGCATAGTTGGGAAGCAGTCCGACCACAAAGGTCGACAGACCCATCAGCAGCATGGTGACGAGGAACGTGTTCTTCCGGCCCCACAGATCGCCCAGCCGCCCGAACACGATCGCTCCGAAGGGCCGCACGGCAAACCCGGCCGCGAAGGCCATCAGGGCAAAGATGTAGCCGGTCGTTTCGTTGACGCCGGAGAAGAACTGGACGGTGATGATCGCCGCCAGCGAGCCGTACAGGTAGAAGTCGTACCACTCGATCACCGTCCCGACGGACGAGGCGAGAATGACAAGGCGCGAGTTTCTGTCGATCGGTGCCGGATCGGCGGTCAGGGTCTCCGGGGAAGACTCAGTCATGATTGGCGCATTCGGGACCGGACGGGGTGGGGGGCCTCCTGTCTAGACGACCGGCGTGTCTCAGGCGAGCGCGCCCTCGCATAGGAGACGTCCGCCGTCGACGATCCGGGTCTGCGGCAGGGTGCGCAGGGCGACGACATGCCCTGGGCTCATCGCGCGCGCTTCAGCGGCCGATCTCGAGGCGCAGGCCCGCGGTCCAGGCCTGATCGACGTCGCGGTCATGCTCGTACCAGACCAGCCGGTCGGTCCCCCGTTCGCGGCTGTAGCCGTCGACCTGGCCGTGCTTGTGCTCGCCGATCCGCCGGATCAGGTCGTTGGTCATGCCGGAAGCGCCGCAGGCGCTATGCGGGACGGTTGCGGGAGTAGAGAAAGAGGAGGTTGGTCAGAACTCGAAGAACTCGTCGTCGAGCTTCTTCACATACAACGTGTCCTCAACACGACACCCCACCCCGTGGTCGATCATCAGCCGCGTGAGAAGCGCATTGCCAAAATCAGTAGCCCTAAAGCGGTATATTATCGTGCTTCTTCCACGGGTTGGTCTGCACCTTCCCCTTCAGCGTCCGTAGTGCCCGGATCAGCCGCCGCCGGGTCCCGTGCGGCATGATCACGTCGTCGATATAGCCGAGCCCCGCGGCCACGAACGGATTGGCGAAGCGTTCCTTGTATTCGGCCTCGCGGGCGGCCAGCGCCTCCGGGTCGCCGGCCTCCTTCCTGAAGATGATCTCGACCGCGCCCTTGGCGCCCATGACGGCGATCTCGGCCGAGGGCCAGGCGTAGTTGACGTCGCCGCGCAGGTGCTTGCTGCTCATCACGTCATAGGCGCCGCCATAGGCCTTGCGCGTGATCACGGTCAGCTTGGGCACCGTGGCCTCGGCATAGGCGAACAGCAGCTTGGCCCCGTGCTTGATCAGGCCGCCGTACTCCTGGCGCGTGCCGGGCATGAAGCCGGGCACGTCGACGAAGGTCACCAGAGGAATGCCGAAGGCGTCGCAGAAGCGCACGAAGCGAGCGGCCTTGCGCGATGAGTCGATGTCCAGCACCCCCGCCAGGACCTGGGGCTGGTTGGCGACGATGCCGACGGGCTGCCCGTCGAGCCGGCCGAAGCCGCAGACGATGTTCCTCGCGAAATCCGCCCCGATCTCGAAGAAGTCGGCCTCGTCGACCGTCTTCAGGATCAGCTCCTTGATGTCATAGGGCTGGTTCGGATTGGCCGGGACGAGGGTGTCGAGGCTGGCCTCGTCGCGGTCGGGGTCGTCGTAGCTGTCGCGGACCGGGGGCTTTTCGCGGTTCGACAGGGGCAGGAAACCGATCAGACGCCGGACCTCCATCAGGGCCTCGATGTCGTTCTCGAAGGCCCCGTCGGCGACGCCGGACTTGCCCGCATGGACGCGGGCCCCGCCCAGATCCTCGTGGCTGACGACCTCGTTGGTGACCGTCTTCACCACGTCCGGGCCGGTCACGTACATATAGCTCGTGTCCTTCACCATGAAGATGAAGTCGGTGATGGCGGGGGAATAGACGTCGCCGCCGGCGCAGGGGCCCATGATGACGCTGATCTGGGGAATGACGCCCGAAGCCAGGGTGTTCTGGAGGAAGATGTCGGCATAGCCGGCGAGGCTTTCGACCCCCTCCTGGATACGGGCCCCGCCGGCGTCATACAGGCCGATGATGGGCGCGCCGTTGGTCAGGGCCATGCCCATCAGCTTGACGATCTTGGCCGCGTGGGCACCCGAAAGGGAGCCGCCGAAGACCGTGAAATCCTTGGAGAAGACATAGACGAGGCGCCCGCCGATCGTGCCCCGGCCGGTGACGACGCCGTCGCCCGGGACGCGCTGTGTCTCCATGCCGAACTGGTGGGAGCGGTGCTCCACGAACATGTCGGTCTCCTCAAAGGAGCCCTCGTCCAGCAGGACCTCGATGCGTTCGCGGGCCGTCAGCTTGCCCTTCCTGTGCTGGGCGGCGATGCGGGCCTCCCCTCCCCCCAGACGGGCGGCGGCGCGGCGGGCTTCGAGCTGGTCCAGAATGGCGTTCATGCGGATCTCCCTTGCCTGTTCGATAGCGGGTCTGTCCGCGGGCGAGAAGGGTCGGACGGGAACGTCCTGACCCCCTGCGGCGCCTAGAGCCTCATCGGTTGAGGTGGAATCGCTTCGCGATTCCGCCGATGCCGTGAATGAGGCTCCAGGAATGAGCGAGAGCTTGATTCACGCTTTCGGCGGACCCACGCAGTGGGTCCACCTTAAACGATCAAGCTCTAGGCGACGAAAGGACTTGCCATGATCCGTTCCCTGCTCATCGCCACCGCCGCCCTGTCGCTGACCGCCTGCGCCTCGCTGGCCCCCTACGGACCGCAGGGTGGACCGCGGGGTCAGGGCTATGCGGAGCAACGGATCGAGCGGGACCGGTACCGCGTCACCTACAACGGCGTGGGCGCGCCGGAGCCGGTGGCGGACCTGGCCCTGCTGCGGGCCGCGGAACTGGCGCTGGAGCAGGGGTATGACTGGTTCGAGGTGACGCAGCGCTATGTCGACGGCCGCCCCGACAGCGCCGGCGGTGTCCGGCCCAGCCTCTTGGTCGGCTATGGCGCGGGCTCCGGCCGATACGGCGGCTACCGCTACTCCGGATCCGGCACGTCGATCGGCGCGGGGCTGAGCATCAGCGGGCCATCACCGACCTCGACCGTGCTGGAGGTGCGGCTGGGTCGGGGCGCGGTGCCGGAGCGCGGCGAGGTCTGTGACGCGCGCGAGGTGCGTTCGGCCCTCAGCGGCCGCGGGTGAGCGCCCGGTATTCGACCAGCCGTTCCTTGTCGCGCCGGACCTGGTCGCCGATGGTGTTGTCCAGATCCAGCGAGGCGTAGCGGACCCAGCCCTCCAGCCCCAGCTTGTCCTTGACCGCCGTCGTCGGGGTCTGCCAGCGAGCGTAGGAGATCCACGAGACGATCACGGCCAACGCCAGGGCCACCAGCTGCAGCACCCGAAAGCCCGCCTCATTGGCCTCGGGAGCCGGCCAGAAGGCGAACACCACCACCCAGATGGCCAGGACCAGCGGCGTCGAGATCCGGCCGACCCAGCGCATCCAGTAGCGTTCGCGCCGGACCCGCCACAGCTCCAGCTGGGCATATTTCTCCAGGTGCTCCATCCGCGCGCCCAGCCACAGGACCAGCCGGGTCAGGAACAACGCGCGTATCCCCCAGCCCTTGCCGTCGGTGGCATAGGTCGTCTCGGCCTGATCGGACAAGGCGCGGGCATTGGTGAACAGGTTCTGGAGTTCCCGTGTGCGCTGCACGATCTCGCGCGACAGCTCGTAGGAATCGTTCTCGAGCCGGAACCGGTACTGGACGAACAGGATGGCCGATATGGCGTAGAAGACGCCGGCGGTGATCAGCATGCCCAGGACCGCCAGCCCGAGGCCCTGCGGCTGACCGCCGGTCCATTGCGCAAACAGGCCGGGTCCCAGGATGGCCATGGCGGCGAACCCGACCATGGCCCCCGCCTGGGTCAGGCGCTTGGTCAGGACGTGGATGCGCAGCGCGTTGAATACCCGACGGCCGTAGCCGTAGATGCGGCCCCGGATGTCGGCGTCGACCGGAAACCGCTCCTCGATCTGGCGGGTGTAGAGAACGTGGAAGCGGTCCGGCTTGTTCTCGGTCTCCCAGAACGGGAAGATGTCGAGCGCCTGATTGAAATACTGGTCGATATTGGCGGAGATGACCTGGATCGCCTCGGGATCCATGGTGAAATAGTCGCTCTCCTGGATCGGACGCAGGATGCCTGCCTGTGACGCCGTCGGCTCCGGCGACGGCGGCGGGGTCGCCGGCGGCTTGGCCCGGTCAGGGATGTCGGCTGCGCCCGGCGGCGGGGCCGGCTGGGCCGTGGGAATCGTCAGGTTCGGAGCCCCGGCGGCGGGCGTCTGGTCGTCATGGGACATGGCGGACGCGTTGAACCCCTCGAAACGTGGCCGTGAAGCTTACGATGCAGAGGCCGTCCGGCCGACGACGTTCTCTCCAAAGGCGAAGCCGCCTGCACGGTATCGCCGTTAACCCTGCCCTGCCGCAAGTGAAGTTTCAGTCAGCTATGGCGGGCCATGGCCGCCGCGAAGGCGACAAGCGGGAAAAGCAGGAGCACTTCCAGACGCACCCAAAGCGTGGCGCGCGAGACCTCGGCGGCGACAGGACGGAAGGCGCCGTCCGCCTTCAGGGCGCGGCTCCAGCGAATGAAGCGGATCGTCGGCAGGATGGACAACAGGCCGATGACGGCAAAGGTCGCCACCTTGGCCCAGAACCACGGATTGTCCTGATAGGCGATCCAGCCCTTTGCTCCCCAGATGACGCGCACGACCCCGACGATGCCGACCGCCGCGGCGATCCCGCCATAACCTGCGTCCAGTTTGGACAGCCGCGTCACCGGCACTGGATCGGCCTTCAAATACGCCAGCTCCATCGCCAGCATGACCGCCAGGCCGAACACCAGCACATGGTGGGTGATCGCCAGTCCCAGATCGAGCATCCGCCCCTCCCTTCGCATCTGCGCGATGCGGGTTATAAGCCGCGCACAATGACACGTCTTCTGATCGTCGGCCTGGGCGGAGCGCTCGGCTCCATGGCACGCTACGGCACAGGGCTGGCGGTGGCACGCCTGATGCCGGGCGCGGCCTGGCCGTGGGCGACGCTCATGGTCAACGGGGTCGGCGGCTTGCTGATGGGACTGCTGGCGGGCTGGCTGGCCCAGCGGGGCAGCGGAGGGGACGGTTTGCGACTGTTCGCGGCCGTCGGGCTGCTGGGCGGGTTCACGACCTTCTCCGCCTTTTCGCTGGAGACGGCCCTGATGATCGAGCGGCGGCAGTTCGGCCTGGCGGCGGGGTATGTCGGCCTGTCCATCGTGCTGGCGGTCGCGGCCTTGTTCCTCGGCCTGATGATCGCGCGCCGGCTGTTCGGAGCGGCCCTGTGAGCGACGACACCCCCAAGCTCCGAGAGGTCCAGACCCTGTATGTCGCAGAGGCCGAGGACGGCATCCGGCTGGACCGCTGGTTCCGGCGGCGCTGGCCGCATCTGTCCAACATCCAGGTGCAGAAAATGGCCCGGAGCGGCCAGATCCGCGTCGACGGGGCCCGGATCAAGCCCGAAGGCCGCCTGACCGCCGGGGCCGCCGTGCGCGTGCCGCCGATCCCCGACGCCATCGTCCGCGCGCCGGGCGAGCACATGGCCCTGACACCCGCCGACATCGCCTTCGCCCGGTCCATGGTGATCTATGAGGACGATCTGGTCATCGCCCTGAACAAGCCCTGGGGTCTGGCGGTGCAGGGCGGGACCAAGACGACGCGGCACGTCGACCGGCTTTTGTCGGCCTGGGGCGAGGGGATGGAACGGCCGCGTCTGGTCCACCGGCTGGACCGCGATACCTCGGGCGTCCTGCTGCTGGGCAAGGGGCCCGAAGCCGCCAAGCGGCTGGCCGGAGCCTTCGCCCGGCGTCAGGCGAAAAAGACCTACTGGGCCCTCGTCATCGGTTTGCCAAAGCCGAACGCCGGCCAGATCGACCTGGCGCTGAAGAAGACCGGCATCAACGACTATGAGATCATGCGCCCGGCCGACGCGAAGGAAAACGGCGCGGAACCGGCGGAGACCGCCTTCGCCCTGATCAGCCACGCGGGACAGCGGGCGTCGTGGCTGGCGCTACGCCCCTTCACCGGCCGGACGCATCAGCTGAGAGCCCACATGAAGGCGATCGGCCATCCCATTCTGGGCGACCCCAAATACGGCGACGATGCCTCCGCCGAGCTATCCGGCCCGCTGAAGCTGCAACTGCATGCCCGGCGGATCGAGCTCGATCACCCGTCCGGCGGCACCCTGACCGTCGAGGCCCCGATCAGCCCGGAGATGCGCGCGGGCTTCCAGCATTTCGGCTTCGACGAGGGCGAGGCGGACCCCGACCCCTTCGCGGGCGTCAGGCGGATCCGGTGACCCGCCCCCTCGCCATCTTCGACATCGACGGCACCCTGGTCGACAGCCGCGCCTCGATCTTTCAGGCCGCGACCGAGGCCGCCCGGGCGCTCGGCCTGCAGGAACCCGAATACGACCGGGTCCGACGCATCGTCGGCCTTTCGTTGCCCCATGCCCTCCGGGTGCTGGAGCCCGATCTGACGCCGGACGAGCTGGACCGCTTCACCGCCGCCTTCCGCGCCAGCTTCAACCGCATGTTCGAGGCAGGGCACGAAGAGCCGCTGTATCCCGGGGCCATGGAGCTGTTGCGGAGACTGGCCGGCGACGGCTGGCGGCTGTCGCTGGCGACCGGTCAGAACCGTCGCGGGGTCGCGCGGAACCTGGCGCGCCAGGGCTGGGCCGAGCTGTTCGTCTCGTCCCACTGCGCCGAGGACGGCCCCGGCAAGCCCGATCCGACCATGCTGAAGGCGGCCCTGTCGGCGGCGGCCTGTGAGTCGCACCACGCCATCATGATCGGCGACACCGCCCACGACATCACCATGGCCATCAACGCCGGCGTGCGCCCCCAGGGCGTCGCCTGGGGCTTTCATACCGTGGAGGAGCAGATCGCGGCCGGTGCGCCTCACGTCGCTGTCGACTTTCCGGACCTCGAGTCCGCTCTGGAGCGTTTCGCAGCGAGAGAGATCGCATGAGCCAGATCCCCAACCTGGATCCCAATGTCGCGGCGCGCAAAGGCTTCCGCGAGTCCGAGGAGCGACTGAAGCGGTTCTGGAGCGAGGTCTCGGTCAAGGCCCGCGACGGGGCCCATGTGGTCCTGCTGGACGGCCGGACACCCCGGACACCGGCCGGAGCCCCCTATGCCCTGCCCGGCAGCGCACTGGCGCAACTGGTCGCGGATGAGTGGGCAGCGCAGGCGGAATTCATCGATCCCGGCACCATGCCCGCGACCCGTCTGGCCGCCACCGCGATCGACCGGGTCTCGCAGGCGCGCACGGCCGTCGCCGGGGAGATCGCCGCCTTCGCCGGATCGGACCTGATCTGCTACCTCGCCGAGGCCCCGACGTCGCTGGTCGAGCAGCAGGTGCGGAACTGGACACCCTGGCGGGAGTGGGCGGCCCGCGAGCTCGGCGTCGTCCTCGAGCCGGCCGTGGGGATCATCCACCGCGAGCAGTCGCCCCAGGCCATCGCCTGCGTTCGCGATATCGCCCTGTCCCAGGACGACTTCGGCCTGTCGGGTCTGGCCATGGCCGTCCCCTTGCTGGGCAGCGCCGTTCTGGGCGTCGCCCTGATGCGCGGGAGGCTGTCCGGGGAGGAGGCCTTCGACCTCAGCCGCCTCGATGAAGCGTTCCAGGAGAGCCGCTGGGGTGTCGATGCCGAGGCCGCCGAACGGACCGCAGCCCGTCGGGCCGAGGCCGTGTTGCTGGAGCGGTGGTTCCGGGCGCTCTGAGGATCAGAGCGTCAGGCCCATCGCCTCGGCCAGCGTGCGAAAATCCTGCGGCGGATCGGCGGTCAGCGTCCTTTCCCCACCCTCGGGATGAGGAAAGGTCAGGGCGACGGCGTGCAGCATAAGTCGAGGCGCCGCGCGACCCGCTGCGGTCAAGGCCCCGCCGTAGCGAACGTCGCCGATCAGCGGCCGGCCAATGTGGGCCATATGCACCCTCAGCTGATGCATGCGGCCGGTGAAGGGCTGGAGCTCGACCAGCGCCCCCTCCCCGCTGGCCGACCGGGTCCGGTAGCGGGTGCGCGAGCCCTGTGCGCCCTTTGCGTCGAACGCCGCCACCCGCATATAGCTCTCGCGCCCGATCTCCTCGCGGATCAGGGCCGCGTTGATGTCGCCCGCGGGCGGCTCCGGTGCCGCCGAAACCAGCGCCAGATAGGTCTTGGTAAGCCGGTGCGCCTGAATCGCCTTGCCGAGAAACCCCGCGGCAGGCTTCGTTTTCGCCGCCAGGATGACCCCGGAGGTATCCCGGTCCAGCCGGTGGACCAGCTCGGGTCGCTTGCCGTTGGACCGCGCGAAGGCCCAAAGCAGATCATCCAGCGTATGCGCCTGGATCCGGCCGCCCTGACTTGACAGGCCCGCGGGCTTGGCGAAGGCGATCACCGAGGCATCCTCATGGATGACCCACGACCGGACGGCGGCGATCTCTTCGGGACTCAGGGAAACCGGGGGGCGTGTCGTCACCCCGCCCGCTTAGCGGAGCACGCCCCGCTTCGCCATGGCCCGGGCGTAGACTGTAAAGGCGGCACAGCCTGTGGCGATGACGACGTTCATGATGACGATCATCGAAGAGGCCACCTTGACCCCGTCCTTCATCATGAAGCCCATGACCTCGCTGCCGTTGTTCAGCCCGTAGACGTAGAGCAGACTGAGCAGGAAGGCCCCGAACGACACGGCGAAAACGGGAAACGCCAGCTTGTTGCGCAGCAGCAGCAGTAGCGAGCCCAGCACGCCGCCCCACACACCAATGGCCCACACCGCCGTCATCCAGCTCGGCATGGCCTCGTAGAAGGCGACCTGTTCGGGCGTCATGCCGGCGGCAGCCATATAGGTCGCGCCCTGGGTCATGCTCATGACGTAGTCATAACCGCCGTAGGCATTCCAGAGCACGGCGACCACACCGACCGCCCACAGATGCCAGGGCGTCTTCGCGCCCGACGAGGCGCTCATCATGCTGACCATTATCCCCTCCAAAGGACGAATTGCGGACACAAGGATACGCCGATGACGCGTGGCGGCAAGTTACGGCCGCTCCATCTTCGTCGCGCGCATGGCCGCCCATCGCTCCAGCCGTGCCTTGACCTTCTCCTCATGCCCCTCGCCCTTCGGCGCATAGAAGACCCGCCGCTCCATCCCGTCGGGGAAGTAGTTCGCACCCGAGAAGCCTTCGGGTGTGTCGGGGTCGTACTGGTAGCCCTTGCCGTAGCCGAGCGACTTCATCAGCGACGTTGCGGCGTTGCGGATATGAGCGGGCGGCATCAGGGAGCCGGTTTCACGCGCCGCCTTCTGCGCGGCCTTGTAGGCCTCATAGACCCCGACCGATTTGGGCGCGGTGGCCAGATGCACCACCGCCTGGGCCAGGGCCAGTTCGCCCTCGGGCGATCCGAGGAAGTCGTAGGTGTCCCTGGCCGCATTGGCGACCAGCAGCGACAGGGGATCGGCCTCGCCGATGTCCTCGACCGCCATCCGCACGATCCGCCGCGCCAGATACAGCGGGTCCTCGCCCCCGTTCAGCATCCGCGCCAGCCAGTAAAGCGCCGCGTCCGGGTCCGATCCACGCACTGATTTATGCAGCGCGGATATGAGGTTATAGTGTTCTTCTCTCGACTTGTCGTAAGCCGGCGCGCGCTTCTGCAGGGTCGCGACCAAGGCCTGGACATCCAGGGGCTCGGCGGGCATCGCGAACAGGGTCTCGGCCATCGTGAGCAGATATCGACCGTCCCCGTCGGCCAGGGCCAGCAGGGCCTGACGGGCATCGAGCGTCAGCGGCAGGGGCTGATCCTCCTCTGTCTCGGCCCGGATCAACAGTTGATTAAGCGCCGGATCATCCAGGCGCTTCAGCACAAACACCTGGCTGCGCGACAGCAGGGCTCCGTTCAGCTCAAACGACGGGTTCTCGGTCGTGGCACCGACCAGGGTAACGATCCCCTCCTCCACAAACGGCAGGAAGCCGTCCTGCTGGGCGCGATTGAACCGGTGAATCTCGTCGACGAACAGCAGGGTCGACTGCCCGGCCGCCCGCCGTCCCCGCGCCGTCTCGAACGCCTTCTTCAGGTCCGCGACGCCCGAGAAGACGGCGCTGATCGACTGGTACTGATAGCCCGCCGCCTTCGCGAGCAGCCGGGCGATGGTGGTCTTGCCGGTGCCCGGCGGCCCCCACAGGATCATGGAGCCCAGCCGCCCGGCCTCGACCATGCGCCGGATCGGCCCACCCTCGCCCAGCAGGTGATCCTGGCCGACCACCTCGGCAAGCGACGCGGGACGCAGGCGGTCGGCCAGGGGCGCGTCCGGCGGGTGGATGCCCGCGGTTTCAAAAAGATCGGCCATCCGGCTATGTAGGAGGATCGACGCCGCCGGACAAAGGATCACGCCATGACCGAACCCGCTCCCATTCCGGCCGGGGTCATCGCCTATCTGACCATTCCCGGGCGCGGCGGTCAGGCGGCGGTGGAGTTCTATCGCGCGGCTTTCGGCGCAGAGGAGCTGTTCCGCAACCTCGCTGACGACGGAGAGCGGTTGATGCACAGCCGCCTGTCGATCAACGGTGGCGTGGTGATGCTGTCCGACGAGTTCCCCGAGTACGGCCAGGCGACCGACGTGGTCCCGACCGGCGTGGCCCTGCATCTTCAGGTCGACGACGCCGACGAATGGTGGGCCCGCGCCCTGACCGCCGGGGTCGTGCCCGTCATGCCGCTGGCGGACCAGTTCTGGGGCGATCGCTACGGCCGCGTCATGGACCCCTTCGGCCACTGCTGGTCGATCGCCAGCGCGATCAAGGCCTAACTGACCACTCCACTAAGGCGGCGACCGTTCCTCTGGATGGTAACCTGGGCGCGCCCCGACAACTGTGACAGCATGGGCGCGCCGCCGGCGGGACGCCCGTTGATCCCGACAATCAGGTCACCCTCCTCAAACCCCCAGTTGGCCGCCCGCCCTGACACGCCGGTGACGACAGGAATTTGAGCGAAGGGGTCGTTCGCAAGGGTGTCAGCCTCGGCAGGGCTGACGTTGGCCACGACCAGTCCCGCGAGCGGTCCGCGAGCAATGGCGATCGCCTGCTGGCGATCGTCCTTGCCGGGCAGGGCCTGAACGCGGGCGTTCACCGTCTGGGTTCGCCCGTCGCGCATGATGGTGATTGCGGCCACATCGTTCGGACTGCGGGTGCCGATGCGGAAGTTGAGGCCGCTCTGGTCGTTGACCTCAGCTCCGTCGACGGCCGTGATGACGTCGCCTTCCCGAAGACCCGCCCGGTCGCCCGGGCCGCCCTGATAGAGTTCCGTCACGATCAGCCCCTGCGGGCGCGCCAGCCCCAGCGAGCGGGCTATAGCGGCGGTGACGCCCTCGCCCTTCACGCCCAGCCAGGGGCGGACGACCACGCTCTCTCCGCCAAGCGCCGAGTCGACCACACGCCGCACCATGGAGGCGGGCACGGCAAAGCCCACGCCCGCCGAGGAGCCGGAGCGCGAGAAGATCGCCGTGTTGATACCGATCAGGTCACCGTCCATGTCGACCAGCGCCCCGCCGGAGTTGCCCGGATTGATGGCCGCGTCGGTCTGGATGAAGGAGCCGGAATCCGAAATCCCGGTCTCGGTCCGGTTCAGGGCCGAGATGATCCCGTTGGTCACCGTCTGGCCGACGCCGAAGGGGTTGCCGATGGCCAGCACCAGGTCGCCGACCTCCTGTTCCTCGCGGTCGTCGATGGCCAGCACCGGCAGCTGCTCGGTTACGCCCTGAAGCTGCAGCACGGCGATGTCACTGCGCTCGTCGGCCAGGATGATCTCGGCCGGGAACTCGCGCCGGTCGTTCAGGACCACGCGGATCGCTTGCGCACCCGCGATGACGTGGTTGTTGGTCACCACGATGCCGTCCGACCGCACGATCACACCCGACCCGGCCGATTCCGCCACCCGCTCCCTCGGAATGCCGCCGCCGAAGAACTGGAAGAAGGGGTCCGCCTGCACCCGCTGGATCGCCCGGGCGGAAATGTTCACCACCGCCGGCGCCGCCTCGCGCACGACCGGGGCGAAGCTCTGCTTCATGCTGGTGGCGTCCGTCGGGGCCTGACGCTCGGTCGGCTCGGCGAAGACACCGTCCTGGGCCCTGGACGAATTGGCATTGCCGCAAGCGGCCAGCGTCAGGGCCAGGGCGATGGCAAGGGTCGTGGTCTTCATGGTGTTCCAGCAGGGGATCATGGAAACCCTATATCTGTCGCGCTTTCGGGCCGGATCAAGGCACAGTCCAGTCCCGAGGGGCGCGAAACACAGGGGCGCGGCGCTTGCCAGACTGCCGTCGCCTCCGTCATGGTGGCGGGCCAATCACAGGAGCCTGTCATGCGCGCCACGACCATCCTCGCCATGCTGATGGCGTTCGGCCTGACGACCGCCACGGTCGCGCAGGAGGCTCCGGCGGGCGAGTATGCCGAGGCCCTTCAGCGCATGATCACCGAAACAGCCGCCGGGACATGCCCCGAGGACGTCATGGCCGGCACCCTGCTCGACGCCTGCCGGCAGCAACTGGCCCAGATGTCGGCGGGACTGGCCAGTCTCGGTGCGATCGAGACCGTGACCTTCGTGCGCGCGGAAGACGGTCCGACCGGGCGGGTCGAAGTCTATGCGGTCCGGTTTGCCTCGGGTCAGTCCCTCAACTGGGGCATCGGCGGCCTGCAGGATGGAAGATTCACCATCGCCTACGCCGGCGGAGCGTGAGACGGGACCGAACCGGGGGACTGAACCTCGCCTTGCAATCTGTCTGCAGGATCGAACCTGCCGGACGAGGGTGTCTCCTGCATCAGCCGGACCAACGCTGCCGGACCTGCGGTCAAGATGATCATATACAACCCGTCTAATGCGGATCATTCTCATTTAGACACGGCAAGCGATGTCACGGCAAGCCGTCCTGTGATTGCCTCCCGATGAAGAGCTGCGGTGACTGCGGCCTGTGTTGCAAGCTGATGGGCGTGACGGCGCTGGAGAAGCCGGCCGGGCGCTGGTGTCGACACTTCGGCAGGTCAACAGGCTGCGCGATCTACGAGGACCGACCCGAGGACTGCCGCGTTTTCAACTGCCTGTGGCTCTTGACCGAGGCCCTCGAGGACGAGTGGAAGCCGACCGTTTCGGGTTTCGTGCTGCACTCCGAACAGGGCGGTCGCAGGCTGATCGTCGAATGCGACGCCGCGAGGCCGCACGACTGGCGACGTGCCCCCTATGAAGCCCGGCTCCGGCGCTGGGCCGCCGCGGAGGGGCAGGAGGTGCTGGTGTTCGCCGGCAAGCGCGGCGTGCGCCTGGGCCTTACCGATGCTCCGGTCAACAGGGCCTAGAGCCTCATCGGTTGAGGTGGACTCGCTTCGCGATTCCGCCGATACCGTGAATGAGGCTCCAGGAATGAGCGAGAGCTTGATTCACGTTTTCGGCGGGCCCACGCAGTGGGTCCTCCTTAAACGATCAAGCTCTAGCGGACGTCGATGCCCTGGGCGATCCGCTCGGCCAGCAGTCGGTCAGGGCCTTCGACGCTGGTAATCCAGATATGGATTTCCTGCGGCGCGGTCGTGCGGGTGAACAGGTGCTCCAGCGCCACGCGGCGTCCCTCCTCATCGGCGACGATCGAGGTCCGGCCGCCGACCTCGACCATCTCGCCTGAGTAGATCGGGAACTGCGAGACCGGTCCGGCATAGACCATCACCAGCGATCGCTCGCCGCGCCGGACGGTCCAGACGTTGAAATTCGGCCCCGGTCGTCCTGTGGTCACGGACACGCCCGTCGGCAGCTCCAGCGAGAACGGCAGGGCTGCGACGGCGGCGGGCGTCAGCACGGTGACGGGCGGCGGAGGCGGCTCGGCGGGTGCGGGCTCTCCGGCCGGGGTCGCTGTCGCCGCAGCGGGCGGCGGCAGAGTGGACGCGGAACGCGTCGTGGCCGGAGCGCCGGTCGGCGGACCGGCCGTCGATGGGCCGGCCGCTGGCGCTGCGGGACCCGTGGTCGGCGCAGCGGCAGGGCGGGTGGTCGTACCGCCGGTCGGCGCGGCGGACGAGGCCCCCGTGGTCCCTGACGTCGCGGGAGCGCCCGTCGATCGAGCGGGCGGCCCAGAAGCGGCGGGAACGCTGCCGGGCGCAATTGCCCCGGAGGCCGGGCTCGCGGGACCCGAAGCACCAGACGACGTCAACGGCTGGGTTCGCGGCGGCAAGGCCGGACTGCTCGGTCCGATCGGCGCCGCGCGCGGCGTCGACGTCGGCGGTGCCGGGATCGGTGCTGTCCGTGGCGGAGCCCCGGGTGGGGGCGGAACCGAAACGGTCGCGCCGACGGAGGGCGGCAAAACGGTGCGGTTCGCAGCCGGGGGTCCCCCGTTCAGCATGCGGGTCAGATCGCTGGCCGTGCTGGACTGCGACGGAGCCGTCGTCTGGAGCGCGGCGAGGGTGGAGAGGATCAGGACGCTGGACATGACCCCGACCATCGCCCCTCAGCCCATGAACGGCAAGCTCCGCAGCGTATAGGCGACGGTGGCGACCACGGTGACGCCCGCCACGCACAGGCCGACGAACCAGAGCAGCTTCTTCCACAGGGGGCCGGTGTCCTCGCCCGGCTCCGGCGGGGGAACGGGCTCAATGATGATAGCCGGCCTCCTCGTCGATCTTGCCCCGGAACACCCAGTAGACCCAGGCGGTATAGCCCAGGATCATGGGCAGGATCACCGCCGTCCCCACGATCATCAGCCCCAGCGCATTGTCCGGCGCCGCCGCCTGACGGAAGTCCAGCGCATAGGGCACCATGTAAGGCGCGAACCCGACCGCGAGCCCCAGATAGCCGGACAGGAAGACCAGCAGGGCCCCGACGAACGGCCAGCCGTGCGACCCCCGTTGCGACATGATCCAGACCAGCGCCAGACCCGCCAGCCCCAGCAGCGGGATCGGCAGAAGCGGCAGCAGGGTGGCGGGTTCCAGCGCGAACCCGTCGCCGAGGTCGAAGCCCCAGCGGGCCGCGACGCGCGGGTGGATCAGCAAGGTCGCCACACTGACGGCCGCAAGCAGGATCGTCGTCGCCAGTGCGGCCCACCCCGTCCACCGCCTGGCGTCGCCGTGCAGATTGTCCTTGGTCTTCAGCATCAGCCAGGCCCCGCCCAGCAGGGCATAGCCCGCCACCAGCCCGGCCGAGACCAGAAGCGTATAGGGGGTGAACCAGTCGAACTGTCCGCCGGCGAAGCGGTCGTCGCGCACCGTGACGCCCTGGATAAAGCCCCCCAGCACGAAGCCCTGCGCCACCGTCGTCAGGATCGACCCCCCGGCGAACATCTGGGTCCAGAAGCGGCGACCCTTGTTTCTCGCGCGAAACCGGAACTCAAACGCCACGCCCCGCAGGATCAGCCCGGCCAGCATCAGAAGGATCGGCAGATAGAAGGCCGGCATCAGAATGGAGTAGGCCAGGGGAAAGGCCGCCAGCAGCCCCCCTCCCCCCAGCACCAGCCAGGTCTCGTTGCCGTCCCAGACCGGGGCGATGGTGTTCATCATCACGTCCCGTTCCTCCTTCGACCGCGCGAAGGGAAACAGGATGCCGATACCGAGATCGAACCCGTCCAGCATGACGTACAACAGCACCGCGACCGCGATCAGCCCGGCCCAGATCAGGGGAAGGTCCAGGGTCATGACGTCGCTCCTCTGAGGCCATCGGGGCCGTCCGGCGTGTCGTCGTCATCCGGCGACGAGTTCTCGGGCGCACTCGCCAGAGGCGTTCCCGGCGGACGCCGGCTGCGCGGGGCGGGCTCGGTCCGGGCGGCGACGGGCCCCTCGGCCATCAGGCGCAGGATGAACAGGGCCCCGGCCGTGAAGACGATTGAATAGACCACGATATAGGCGAGAAGCGAGGTCGCTACCTGGCTGGTGATCACCGGCGAGACCGCGTCGCGGGTCTTCAGCACCCCATAGACCACCCAGGGCTGGCGCCCGACCTCGGTCACCATCCAGCCGGCCAGAACAGCGATGAACCCCGACGGCCCCATGACCACGCAGAAGCGCAGAAACCACGGACTGTCGAACACCTTGCGCCGCCATAGCAGCCACGCCCCCCAGGCCCCCAGCCCGATCATCAGCAGTCCGAGGCCCACCATGATCCGGAAGCCGAAGAAGGGAATGAAGGGCGGCGGCTGATCCTCGCGGGCATAGGCGTCCAGCCCGGTGATCACCTCGTCGCGCGGCAGGTTCTGAATCATGTTGCCGACGCCCGGAATCGAGACCTGGAAGTGGTTCTTCTGGGCCTCGCGGTCCGGGATGCCGAACAGGTGCAGCGGCTGGTCGGCGCGCGTCTCCCAGTAGCCCTCGAGGGCGGCGGTCTTGGAGGGCTGATACTTGTGCGTCACCTCACCCGACCAGTGGCCGACGAACAGCTGCATCGGGGCCAGGACGGCGACCAGGCCGATAGCCATGACCAGCGAAATCCGGCTCTCGTTCCACCCTTCGGTCTTCACGCCGCGGGCGCGGTCCTTGAGCACATGGAAGGCGGAGGCCGCGCCGACGACCAGCCCGGTCGTGATGAAGGCCGCCAGCAGCATGTGAGCGAGCCGCGACGGAAAGCTGGGATTGAAGATGACCTTCATCCAGTCGACCGCGACGAAGGTGCCGTCGGCCAGGACCTGATGCCCCTGCGGCGTCTGCATCCAGCTGTTGGCCGACAGGATCCAGAAGGCCGAGATACTGGTGCCAACGGCCACGAGGACGGTCGAGGCGAAGTGGAGTTTCGGCCCGACCTTCTTCCAGCCGAACAGCATCACGCCGAGGAAGGACGCCTCGAGGAAGAAGGCGGTCAGGACCTCATAGGCCAGCAGCGGCCCCAGGACGCCCCCGGTCAGACGGATGAACTCTGACCAGTTGGTCCCGAACTGATAGCTGAGCACCACGCCGGACACGACGCCCATGCCGAAGCTGAGCGCGAAAATCTTGACCCAGAACAGGTACAGCGTCTTGAACGCCTCGTTCCGCGTCTTCAGCCACAGTCCTTCAAGCACCGCCAGATAGGCCGCCAGCCCGATCGTGAAGGCCGGGAAAAGGATGTGAAAGGCCACGGTGAAGGCGAACTGGAGCCGAGACAGCAGAAGGGCGTCGAAGTCCACAACAGTTTCCTTAATTGTGTAAGTGTCGAACGATGGTCCTTCTGCCCGGCCAAGTCTATCGCTAACGCGACGACGCGGCCACGGGTCGCAGGATATCATCAAGCGATGAATTGCCTCGCCGGCTGACCGGCTTCGGGGTTTTCAGAGACCCTGTTCAGCCCTCGATCCCTGACCCGGACCGGGTGGCCGATGGCGATCAACGCCGGCCGTCTGCAATCGGGCTCACCCGGCGGGAGGGTCCCACTTATGCGGCGGGCAGCTCGATCCAGAAGGTCGAACCCTCGCCCAGGACCGAATCGACCCCGATGGAGCCGCCCTGCAGTTCGACGAGCCGCTTGGCCAGGGCCAGGCCAATACCGTGTCCCTCGACCGCAGACCGTTCCAGCCCCAGCCGGTTGAATGGCTCGAACAGCTGGGCCTGCTTCTCGGGCGACAGGCCGGGTCCCCTGTCGATGACCTCGATCCGGACCCCGTCATAGATGCGTGTCGCCCGGAAGACGATCTCGCCGCCACCCGCCGCATACTTGACCGCGTTGGTGGCGAGATTGTCGATCACCTGGGCCAGCCGCTGCGAATCCGCGAGCGCAACCAGACCGTTGCCCTCGGCCACCACGGTGAGCGTCAGTCGCGTCGCTTCCGGCCGCAGGGCCGTCGCGCGGCAGACATCGTCAAGAACCCCGGGCACGTCCGTCGGGCGCAACTCGACCTTGACCGCACCCGATTCCGCCCGGGCGACATCGAGAAGGTCATGCGACAGCGTCTCGACCTGACGCGCCGTCCTGACCATCATCACAGCCATCTCGCGCTGGGTTTCGGTGACCGGCCCGAGCTGACCCGAAGACCACAGGTCTCCGATGCCTATGACCCCGGCAATCGGGCTCTTGATCTCGTGGGCGACATTGGCCAGCAGGCGGGACTTGGCCTCGGACGCCCGCTCCGCCCGTCGCTGGCCGGCGCGGGCGCGCTCCGAGAGACGATCCCGCTCTTCCAGCAAGGAGGCGACGAGGATGATCGGCACATGGCCGAACAACAGCGTCAGCTGCATGAGCATGGCCCGTTCAGCCAGCGTGCCGTCGAAGGCCTGCAAGGGGCCCGTGCCCGTCATCAGGGCGGCGATCGCGCAGATCGAAATGACGACGAGCGCGGCCGTGACCCCGATCACCCGCAGGCGGGCGGCGATCAGGATCAGCACCGGTATCATCGCGAAACCGACGGGCAGGGCGAGCAGGAAATAGACGACGAAACACATCGCACCGAGCAGGCCGAACAGAAGGCCCGTCTCGGCGACCCGCCAGGGAGACAGAAGTGCACGGATAGGCTGCTTCTCGATCGCGAGAACAAAGGGGGCGACGACCGAGAGGCCCAGAGCGTGACCAAACCACCAGGTCTGGAACGACGGCAGGAACGGTGCCTGCTGCATGACGGACAGGCCCGCTGCGGCGATCAGTCCCCCGCCGATCGGTGCCAGCACAGCCACCGACAGGATGAACCGGCCGGCCCCCTCGACACTTGCGAGGTTCAGCGTCGGCGCGAACCGCCGAGCAAGAAAGACGCCGGCAACGACCTCGACCATGTTCGCCACCGTGAACATGACGGCCAGTTCGGGACGATTGCCGGCCAGAAGCTGGCCGGCCAGCACGCCGATCGCGATCAGCCCGCCAAAGCTGAGATCATAGCTCAGACCCTTGCCGCTTCTCAGCCAGACGGCCACGGCGAGGGCATTCGCAGCCCACAGCGCCGCGACGAGACCGGCCGTCCGCGCCGTCGAGATCGCAAGGACGGTCAGAACCATGACGCCCGCCACGGTCAGCATCGGAACCAGTGGATCGCCGAACAGGGTGGCGGCCGTCATCACCCGCTGCGGGCGCAGGGCGGACGGCCCGACGGCGGTGCCCTCGAGATCTGTGGCGTTCATCGCGCGGCTGTGGGCCATCAGTCAGGACTCTGGGTACAGAAGCTGAGGCAGAGCAGACCACGGGCTCCCTAATATCCCCTGAAGTCAGGCGGGATCGTTCATCAGCCGGTGGAACCTTTTCACCGCCGCCGCAGGGCCTTCGGCATATCCCCAGACGCCCTGGCTCACGGCAAGGAAGTCTGCGCCGGCTGCGATGAGCACCGGGGCATTGTCGAGCGTGATCCCGCCGATCGCGACGCAGGGGATCTCCATGACCTCCTGCCATATGGTCAGAATTTCCGGCTCCGGCCTGTGGATCGTCGCCTTCGTCAGGGTGGGAAAGAAGGCCCCGAAGGCCACGTAGTCGGCTCCCGCCTCTGCCGCCTCCATGCCCAGATGCCGGCTGTCGTGACAGGTCACGCCGATCATGGCGTCGCGGCCCAGAAGACGGCGAGCCGAGGCGACCGTGGCATCCGTTTGTCCGAGATGGACACCGTCGCACCCCAGACCGCTCGCGAGGTCCGGACGGTCGTTCAGGATCACTGCCACACCGCGGGACCGGGCGATCGGAGCCAGCCGCCGGACCGCGGCGCTGATCGTCGCATCGTCCGACGGCTTGAGGCGGATCTGGAGCGCCGCGACCGGCCCCGCATCCAGGGCCTCCTCCAGCCGGGAGGCAAAGCCCTCGAGGTCGGGCAGGAGGGGGGGCGTGATCAGATAGAGCTGGCAGTCGGGCGCGCGCATCGACGGCAGGTGCGACGCCGGAGCCTGCGCGTCAACCACGCGGTTTGCGAATGCGTTGCAATCCTCTGGCGTTCTGCTATGAAGAACCAGTCGCAACTGACCTCCAGAGACCGCGCGTGTACGTCTGCAACTGCAATGGCCTTCGCCAGCGTGATGTCGCCTTCGCCATCGAGGCAGGGGCCCGACGTCCGCGCGACATCTTTGACAGAAACGGCTGTGCCGCCCAGTGCGCCAGGTGCGTGTGCGAAATGCGCCAGATGATCGACGAAAGTCGCGAGGCGTTCGCGCTCGCCGCCGAATAGGTCAGAGCTAAAATCATTCGCAATATCAATGTCGTGATAAAGGTTCGCAAGAACCCAACCGGCATCGGTCTGTGTTATTGGCGGCACGCGGCGGCATTGGTGCTCGCCCGTTGACCAAGGAGCCGACGGCCATGAAGGGCGATCCCGCGATCATCCGCACCCTCAATGCGGTGCTGACCAACGAACTGACGGCGGTCAACCAGTATTTCCTGCACGCCCGGATGTTCGAGAGCTGGGGGCTGAAGCACCTCGGCCAGATCGTCTACGACGAATCGATCGGCGAGATGAGACATGCCGACAAGCTGATCAAGCGGGTGCTGTTCCTCGACGGCCTGCCCAATATGCAGGACCTGCACAAGCTCAAGATCGGCGAGAGCGCGATCGAGTGCCTCGGGGCGGATCTGGCGCTCGAGCTCGGCGGACGCGCAACCCTTCTGGCCGGCATCGCCCAGGCCGAGACGGCGTCGGACTTCGTCAGCCGCCAGATCCTGATGGAAATCCTGTCGGACACCGAGGAGCACATCGACTTCCTCGAGGCCCAGTTCAGGCTGATCGAGCAGCTGGGCGAGCAGAACTATCTGCAGTCCGCCATGACCGAGATCGCCCCGGACAAGGCCGCCACCGGGGGCTGACGCCTAAAGCACCTCACGGCGGCTGAGGTGCACCACGGCGGCGATCAGGGCGAGGATGCCCAGTCCTCCGCCCAGGGCCAGGGCCGTGTCGTGACGCCACCCCTCGCTCAGGACATTGACCGCCATCTGCCAGGGAAAAAAGACGCCCTGTTTGGCACCTGTCGCGACGACGGCGAAGAAGGTCCCGCCGATGCCAAGCGCCAGCGCCGGCACGAAGCTGGAAAACCTCATCGCCGTCCAGAACTGGATCGCCACCATCAGCAGGGCCGCTGCGAGCACCTTGGCCAGCAACCACGCCGTGCCCGCCACGTCTGGCACCCCGGTCGGCCGGATCGCCGGCTTCAGCGTCGCCGCGAGCTCCACGGCGGTCCAGGTGATCGCAAGGTTCAGCACGCTCATGACGACGACCAGGCCCAGCATGCAGACCAGCTTCGCCGCATAGAGCCGCCAGCGCGGCACCGGCAGGCTGCGGAGATGATCCCACGACCTCGGGGCATGCTCCATCTGGGCAATCAGGGCGGGCAGGGCCGTCACGCTCATCGGCAGCATGAAGAAGGCCCAGATTCCGACAGAGGTGGTCAGCCACTGCTCCCACGGCCCCGGCCTGTCGAACCGGCTGATGTTGAAGAAGGCGAAGATGCCGATCAGGCAGGGCGCGGCCAGGGCCAGCAGGAGCGCCAGCGACCGGTTCAGCTTGCGGATCTCGACGGACAGGACGGACAGCATCACAGCGTCTCCGGCGCGCGAGGGGCAGAGGCGGCGGTCACCGCACGATAGATGCCCTCCAGCGAACGGGCACGAGGCGAGAGGGCGAAGACGCCAATCCCGGCCGCGATCAGGTCCCGGTTCAGCGCGGCTGCCGTGGCGTCGACGTCCTGACCGGGCCGGAGCTCGAGATGGAGGCTCTCGGGTTGATCGGTGACCGTGAGGTCATGGTTTGCCAGCACCGACCGGGCCCGACCCGCGTCGTCGACCCGGAGGTCAATCTCCGGGGGCAGATCGGCCTTCAGCCGCGCCAGCTCGCCCTCAAGCACCAGCCGCCCCCCGTTCAGGATGCCGATATGGGTCGCCGTCTGCTCGATCTCGCCGAGGAGGTGGCTGGACAACAACACCGTCGCGCCCGTCCGGTCCGGCAGGGATTTCAGGAAGCGGCGCATGTCGGCGATGCCGTCCGGATCAAGACCGTTCGTCGGTTCGTCCAGGATCAGCACGGGCGGCGCCCCCAGCAGGGCGCGGGCGAGCCCCAGCCGCTGGCGCATCCCCAGAGAATAGCCACCGACACGACGGCCGGCGTCGCCGCTCATCTCGACCACGTCCAGGACCCGGTCGATTTCGACACGTGGCAGGCCGAGCAGGGACCGGGTCAGGTCCAGGTTCTCGCGCCCGGTCAGGTTGGGATACAGACCGTGCGCCTCCAGCAGGGCACCCGTCTGCCGGGCGGCGGCGATCCGGTCGCGACCGACATCGATGCCAGCGATCCGGGCCTGACCCGCGCCGGGCTTCAGAAGGCCGAGCAGCATCTTCAGGGCCGTGGTCTTCCCCGCCCCGTTGCGGCCGAGAAAGCCGTAGACCGCGCCTTCGGGCACGGTCATCGACAGGGTATCGACCGCCAGGTGCCGTCCGAAGCGGCGCGTCAGTCCTTGGGTTACGATCGCTGGCACGACGGCTCCGGTCTTCAGGTGTGATACACGGTTGCCGCCCGCGGAGGTACCAGGGCCCGCGACTGCACCGCGTTAACGCGACATCCACGGGCACCGTGCCATGGAAAGGCATGAGCACAGCCCTTGATCTGGAGCGAAACCCGCAGGCTCGCCTCGACGCCCCGGCGCTCCAGGCGCTGGCGGCGCGGTCTGTGGTCGAGGCCGGAGCTTCGGGCGAAATCCGGCGCGGCCCGTTCCGGCCGGAGGTCTGGCGGAACGCCCGACAGCGTCACGCCTCGCGCCTGGCGGTCCACTGGTTCCGCGCCGCGGATGTCGCCCTGGTCGTCGCAATCACGGTCGCCGTGCTGTGGGTCATCACGCCCGGCGGCGCGATGCAGGCCCCGCTCTCGCAAGCCCTGCCACTGGCCTTCGGCGCCTGTTTCGTCCTCGGGATGATCCGCTCTCTGGGACTTTACCGGTTCGAGCGCGGGCATAGCACCGCCCTGCATCTTGCCGCCGTCTCGGGCGTGGCCCTGCTGGGCGGGGGCGCGGCGACGGCGCTGGAGACGATCCTGTCGGGCGAGCAGCCCTCCCTGACCGGCCACATTCTCTGGACCGCGTTCGTCGCTGTCGGCCTGTACGCCCTGCACCTGGGCTGGAGCCTGATCGTCGCCGACTGGCGGCAGCGGGGTGCCCTGACACCGAACATCGTCCTTGTCGGGGCGACACGTCATGCCGAGCGGTTGATCCGTGAAGCCCTGCAACGACGCGACATCAATGTGCTCGGCGTGTTCGACGACCGGCTGGCGCGCTCGCCCGACAGCGTGGTCGGCGTGCCCGTTCTGGGGGATGCGCACGCCTTGATGACCCACCGGATGACGCCCTATGTCGACAGGATCGTTCTGGCCATAGACCCGCGGGCCGAGGCTCGCGTGCGCGAGCTGTCGGCACAGCTGTCGACCCTGCCCAACGAGGTCACCCTGCTGGTCGATCCCGTCGATGCGGGCGAGCGCGGGGCGGCTCTGGACCGGCTGGCGCGAGCCCCTCTCGCGGCGCTCGACGGCCCGATCGACGATGACCGTCGCGCTTTCAACAAGCGGATCCAGGACCTGGTGGTCGGCACGGTCGCGCTCGTCCTGCTGTCTCCGGTCATCGCCCTGACGGCACTGGCGATCCGGCTGGACAGTCCCGGACCGGTCGTCTTCCGGCAGCGCCGGCACGGCTTCAATCACGAGGAGATCGTGGTCTGGAAATTCCGGTCCATGCGCCACGAGGCCGCCGACGCCACAGCCAGCCGCCAGGTCACCGCGGATGACGACCGCGTCACCCGTGTGGGCCGCTTCATCCGCAAGACCAGCCTCGACGAGCTGCCCCAGCTGTTCAACGTCCTCAAGGGCGAGATGTCGCTGGTCGGTCCCCGACCCCACGCCATCGGCATGAAGACGGGTGCGGTGGAGAGCGCACGTCTCGTCGCCGAATACGCCCATCGCCACCGGATGAAGCCCGGCATGACCGGCTGGGCCGCCATCAAGGGCTCGCGCGGGCCCTTGCATTCCGCGGCCGAGGTCCGCCGGCGCGTACGGCTGGATATCGAATACATCGAGCGGCAGTCCCTCTGGCTCGACCTGTGGATCATGCTCGTCACCGTGCCCGTCCTGCTCGGCGACCGGGCGGCCCAGCGCTGATCCGGGGGCGCTGATGTTCTGGCGCGGGGTGTGGGGCTATCTGCCCGCCAACATCATCCAGGGTCTGGTCGGGTTCGGATCCATCATCGTCTTCACGCGGCTGCTGAGCCCCGAGGACTTCGGCCGCTACGCCATCGCCTTCTCGGTGATGACCCTGTTCCACGTCGCCACCTTCAGCTGGCTTGAAGCGTCGATGGCTCGGTTCTGGGCCGCCGAGAAGGATCAGCGTCTCGCAGATCACTTCCTGACCCTGTACCGGACCGCTGCGGTCATGACGGCGGCGGTGCTGCCCGTCTTTGTCCTTATCCTCTGGTTCGCGCCGATCGGGCCGGGACTGAAGGCCGCCATCGCGATCGGCGTGGCGGGGATACCGATCCGCTGCCTGTCCAAGCTGGTCCAGGAGCGGTTCCGGGCCTCCGGGGCCGTGCGCAAATCGGCGACCCTGGACATCTTCGTCAGTCTGGGCGGCTTCGGCTTCGGTGTCATCGCGGCCCTCATGGGTGCAGGCGCGGCCTCGCCGCTTATCGGGCTGGGGATCGCGCCCCTGCTGACCCTGCCCTTCATCCTGCCGGGCGAGCTTCGCCTGGCCCGGGGCGGGACACTGTACCGGGACAGGCTGTGGTCCTACGCCCGCTATGGCTATCCCATTGCGGCGGGTCTGGGCCTGTCGCTGATCATGGCGTCCACGGACCGGTTCCTGCTGGAAGTCTTCATGGGCCCGGCCGCCGTCGGGGCCTATCACGCGGGATACAGCCTCGCGAGCCGGACGCTGGACGTGCTGTTCATCTGGCTGGGCGCGGCCGGAACGCCGGCCCTGATCATGGCGTGGGAGCGAGGAACCCGTGAAGGGTTCCTCTCGGCCGCACGGGAACAGGCGTCGACCTTCATTCTGATCGGCCTGCCGGCGGCGGTCGGAGTCGCCCTTGTGGCAAGGCCGCTCGCGGACTTCATGATCGGAGAGGACCTGCGGGCGGCCGCCGCCTCGGTCACGCCCCTGATCGCCCTGTCCGCCCTGCTGTCGGGGATCACGTCCTACTATCTCAGCCAGAGCTTCGTTCTGGGACGTCGGACCGACCGGCTGCTGGTGACCCTGTGCGTTCCCGCGGCATCGAACGTTCTGCTGAACCTCGCCCTTGTGCCGACGATGGGCCTGATGGGGGCGGCGGTCGCGACGACGGCAAGCTTTGGAATCGGAGTGCTGGCCTCAATCGCCATGGGCCGGGGGATCGGTGTCGTCATGCCCATCCCGTGGGCAACCCTGGGCCGCTGCGGGCTGGCCAGCGGCGTGATGGCGGCCGTCGTGCTGGCGCTTCCGTCATGGGGCGGTCCGGGCGAGTTCATGCTGAAGGCGGGTGTCGGCGCCCTCGTCTATGCCGCGGCCGTGGTGTCCCTGAACGCGGCCGGCGTTCGTGACCTGGCGACCCGTCTGATCGAGGCGCGACAAGGCCGGGGAGCCGCAGCATGAACGGGGTGACCGTCATCGAGAACATGCGGTGGGCGACGGCCCGGCCCGCCCTGTCGGTTCTGATCCCCTTTCTGAGAGACGACCCCGGCGTGCTGCTGAACATGCTGGATGGCGAGGCCACGGCGCTGGCCGATGCCGTCGAGGTGGTGCTGATGGACGACGGCACCGGTGACGCTGAGCTGACCGCGCGGCTGGCGGCCCGGGTCATGGTCATGGATCTCCCCGTTCGCCTCATCACCCTGTCGGCCAATGAAGGCCGGTCGAAGGGCCGCAATCGACTGGCGGCGGCCGCCCGGGGCGGATCGCTGCTGTTCCTCGACAGCGACATGCGTCCCGACCACGACCGGTTCCTGAAGACATGGCTCGATCTGGTTCAGGGCGACGCGCCGGCCGTCGCCTTCGGCGGCTTTTCGCTTCTGCAGGCTCCGGACGAGCCGCGGTTCTCGGTGCATCGGGCGATGGCGACGCGCGGCGAGTGCGTGGTCGCAGAAGCGCGCGCCCGCTCACCCGAAAAATATGTCTACACGTCCAACCTGCTGGTTCGGCGCGACGTGTTCGAGGCCGAGGGGTTTGACGGGGCCTTCACCGGCTGGGGCTGGGAGGATGTAGAGTGGGCCATGCGGGTGTCGCGCCGCTGGCCCGTACTCCATCTCGACAATCCGGCAACCCACATGGGCCTGGACACGGTGGAACAACTGGCCGGCAAGTACGAGCAGTCGGCCGGGAATTTCGCCCGCGTCGTGGCGCGTCACCCGGACATTGTCAGCGCCTATCCCAGCTATCGCGTGGCCAGGGTCCTGAAGCGCGTTCCAGCCCTTGACCGGATCCGACCCTGGATGAAGCGGTTCGCCTTGACCGCGTGGGCGCCGACGGCGGCGCGGGCCTTCTCGCTGAGACTGTATCGCGCCGCCCTCTATGCCGAGGCCGTATGATGCAGGCGGTCTGCGTCATCATCCCGACCCTGCGGCGCCCGGAGAGCCTGGCCCGGGCCCTGAGCTCGGTGTTCGAACAGGCGGACCTCGGCGACCGTCCGGTCTCCATCGTGGTGGTCGACAACGATCCGACGGGGACGGCCCGAGCGACCGTCGAGGGGCTGCGGCCCGGCTGCCCCTTTCCCCTCACCTACCGGCATGAGCCCAGACCCGGCGTGGCGACCGCGCGGAACACGGCCCTGCTGGAAACCGAGGCTCCCCTGATTGCCTTTCTCGACGACGACGAAGCGGCCTCTCCGGGCTGGCTGGCGGCCCTGCTGGAGGCACAGTCCCGGACCGGAGCCGACGCCGTGTTCGGCCCCATCAAGGGTCGGGTGCCGCAGACCACCGGATGGGCCACCCCCTATCTGGAACGCTTCTTCGGGCGCGAGGGGCCTGCGTCCACAGGTTTGATCAACCATGGGTATGGCTGTGGGAACTCCCTTCTGGTCCGGGCGACGGCCCTGCCCGGCCCGGCCCCGTTCGACCCCGGCGCAGACCAGACAGGGGGCGAGGACGATGCCCTGTTCGCAGCGCTGGCAGCGCGCGGCGGTCGCTTCGGCTGGGCTGCAGAGGCCTGGGTCGAGGAGTTTGCACCGCCTCACCGGGCCACGATGCGTTACGCGCTCGCCCGCGCCTTCGCCTACGGCCAGGGACCCAGCCAGACTGCTGCGAGGACCGGCAACTGGCCCGGCGTCATGCGCTGGATGATCATCGGGGCGATACAGACGGTGGTATGGGGACTGGCCGCCATCGGCCTGACAGTCATGGCGCACCCCGGGCGCGCCCGGATGATGGATCGCGCGGCCCGGGGGCTGGGCAAGGTGTTCTGGACCCGCGGATTTGAGCCCCGGTTCTACGGGGCCCGCGAACTCAACCGGCTGGACCGGATCAGCCCGTCAGCCGCCTGAGGAAGGCCGGTGGGGCATAGGTCGAGCGGTTGACCACGACCCCGGCGATGCGCCCGCCCACCGCCTCGATCTCGTCGCGCAGGATCACCGGTTCGGCCGCAGACGTCGCTTCTGCCGCAACGACAAGGACCGTGGCATCGACGAACGGCGCCAGGGTGATGGCGAGGTCCGACCGGTCCGCGGCCGGGGCGTCGATCACCACCGTGTCGGCGAACCGCCGCATGGCGTCCCAGTAGCGGGGATCCGCCAGGGGCTCGACTCTCTGGCCTGAGCGCAGCACCTCGGCCCGGAAGCGGGTGACCCAGAGGCGGCCTCCGAGGCAAGGCCGCGCCGTCATCAGCCGGGCGGGAGCGACCGGCTTTCTGTCCCGCCCCATGACCGGTGGAGACACCGCGAAAAAGCTCGATCCGTTGGGCGAAGAGGCGGCAGGGGCCCCCAACCGGCCATAGCGCTCGGGTTCAGCGGCGACCGCTTCCTGCTGGCCGGGCCGGGCCAGATCGGCGTCGATCAGCCAGACCGGCCTTCGCGCACGCACAGCCGCAAGCCGGGCGAACTCGCGCGCGACCGTTGAAGCCCCCTCCCCGGTCGAGGCACAGGCGATCTGGACGACCCGTCCGCGATGCGCGGGGGCCGGTCCGAGAGCGGCCCAGAGGCCCGCCATTTCGCTCGTGAGATCGACCATCGAATCGGTTACGCGGTGACTGTCGCGGGCAAGGCTAACACGCCCGGATCATGCCGCCTTCACGGGCGCGACGGCCAGAACCGGCATTTCCAGCGTCCGCCCGACCATGCCTGGCGTCGACAGACCGCGCCGCGTGAAGACCCTGAGCAGGCCGACACAAAGGGCCGTGAAGCCCGCGAACAGGATGACCAGCGCCAGGAGCGGGGCCTTCAGGCTGGTGCCCCGTGTCGGTGCCGCCGCGCGCTCGATGACCCGCACATTGTCGGCCCCGGCCCGGACCAGACCATTGTCGGCGCGGCTCTGGGTCTCGCGCTGCTGGAACTCGCGGATCGAGGCGGTCAGGACGTCGCGGTTCGACGCCAGTGTGGCGTTCTCGGATTCCTGGCGGGTCATCCGGGCCTGACGGTCCAGGATCTCGGCCAGCTGGCGGTTCACCGACGCCAGACGCGCGCTGAGCGAGTCGCGCTCGGCCTGGGTCGTGATGCGTGTGGTTTCCAGCTCGGTCCAGATCGGGTTGGGGCCCAGCCGCACCTCCTTGGCGCCGACGGACGTGCCGGAGGCGACATAGGCCTGAAGGCCCGCGATGCGCGCTTCGATGTCGCGCACCGGCTGGCTGTCGGGCTGATAGCGGGCCAGCAGCTGCTCGCGCTCCGTGCGGAGCGTCAGGATCTGGTCCTGGGCTGATACGTTCAGGTCCTGCTGCAGGGCGATCTCGGCCGGAATACGCTCCAGCTGGGCCTCGATCGTGATCAACCGTCGTGCCGCCTGGTTGAGCTGGTTCTCGACCGAGAACTTCTCCGTCAGGGTCGACTGATAGACCGCCGCCAGCGCCGTCTTGGTCGCGGTGAAATCCCCGATGTCATTGGACGACAGGAAGGCCTCATAGGTCCGGTCGACCTCGGCCAGCTCGTCCTGGAACGCCCGGCGCTGGGTGGCGATGGCGGAGGTCGAGCGGTCCTGGAACACCTCGCGGCGATAGATCAGATACTGGTCGATAAGGGCGTTCAGCACCCGCGCCGACGTCTCGGCGCTGTCGCTCTCGAAGCCGAGGCCGATGGTCGATCCCTGCGGCGTCGTGGAAATCGACAGGTTGTCGTTGATGAACCGGATGGCGTCGCCTTCCTGCTTTTCCACCGGGTCGGTGGAGACCTTGCCCGGCTTCTGGAAGAACGGGAGCCCGAGCGCGCGGACGGCCCTCAGCTTCACCTCCCGACTGCCGATGATGCTGGCCTCGGTCTGGGCGACCTCGCCCGGTGCCGGCGGCTGGGACTGGCGATCCGCCAGGCCGCCTACCCGAGGCTGATAGACGTATTCCTGGCCCGCGCCGACGAACAGGCTGGCCCCGGCCGTGTAGGACTTCTTCAGCGTCAGGACGGCGGCGGCCCCGATGGCCAGCACCACCAGAAAGACGAGGATCATGACGCCGAGCTCGCGGAACAGCAGGCCGACGACGTCACCGAACCCGTAACGCGGGCGGGCCGAGACATAGGCTGTGGCCGTCGAACGCATGGAGCGGGGACATTCCGGGGAATCGTGAACGTTTTCGATCCTTGGCCCGTCGGCGTTAACCACTGATTACCCATGATAGGCGAGCCTTTGAGACATGAAGGATCGGCGGCAGATTCTGTGGGGCGTTGTGGGGGCGGCGGTCGCGGCCTCTACGGCGGGCTGTGCCTCCGGTCAAACCGCGCCCTCGAACCGGGTGCGCCGCGAGGGCTTCTCCGACATCGCCTTTGCCGACTGGACCGAGGCCGAGCCCGAATACCTGCTCTATCCCGGCGACGAGATCGACGTGGTCCTGCCGACGGCGACGGAACTGAACGGCACGCGCAGGATCGGACCCGACGGGCGGATCGCCCTGCCCCTGATCGGTCAGGCCATGGCGGCCGACCGGACGCTGGCGGAGCTGGAGTACACCCTGTCCGAGGCCTATGCCTCGCAGCTGGTGCGGCCGGTGGTCGAGATCACGCTGAAACAGGCCGGACCGATCTACTTCAACGTGGGGGGCGAGGTTCGCACACCCGGCGTCTACCAGATGAACGGCGACATCGACGCCTATCAGGCGATCGTCCAGGCCGGGGATTTCCTGCCGACCGCGCGGCCGCAGGAGGTGGCGCTGATCCGCCGGGGTCCAGGCGGGGTGCGCATGATGCGTGTGGTGGACCTGAGACCCCGTCGCGGCGAGGTCGTCGCCCTGAGGCGCGGCGACATCCTGTATGTGCCGCGCTCGACCCTGGGCGAACTGGCCAACTTCTTCACCCAGATCCGGAACGCCCTGCCGATCGGGTTCAACTATTCGATCAACGGGCAGTTTCAGCAGTTCTAGGGGCGCTACCGCTCGCGACGTCCCCGGTCCGAGCTTCGATCGGCCGGCGGACAGGCTCAGGCTCGCTGCTTGAGCGCGGGGTTCAGGTGGCGGCCTGCCCCGGTGACGTCACCGTGACGCAAAAACACCGTGACATAATCCAGCGTGACAAAACGGGACACCGTTGATCCGACAGTGAATTTCCGGGTCGGAAAATGTCACCTATGCCGGATTATCGGAAATTGGGACCGGCCACCCCGAAGGCGGACAGGCGGGATGGACGTGTCAAAGACCGACAGGGAGGTTGGGGCCTGACCCGGCCCGCGCAAGGGGCTGTCCGGAATAAGTTCCTGAAGGACGGAGCGAGCACGCCCCCTGGCAACGGCCGGGGCGCGAGCAATCAAAGGAGCCGGGGTGCCGGGTTCGAGGTCCGCAGTCCGCAGTCCGCAGTCCGATCGATCGCCGATGACCGCTGTCGACCCGGTGCGGACATTCGGTTTGTAAGTCGCAGGGTGTCTCACAAAAAAATCGGAGTCATACAGCGGACCTCTCCGATTGAGCGACCCTTTGCGATGCTCAATGATATGGCCGTTCGAAAGCCTACGGCATCCGATATGATTGACTCACTTGATCGCCTATCCGACCGGGAGCGAGACCTCCTGACGCTTCTCGCCAATGGCCATACTGCGAAAACGATGGCCCAACGTCTTTCGCTGTCGCCGAACGTCGTCAACGAGCACCTACGGTCCGCCCGTCGCAAGACGGGGGCTTCCAGCAGCCGCGAACTCGCCCGTCTGGTCGTCGGCGAGGCGCAGGTTCAATCACAAGAAGTTCGGGACAATTTATTCGGCATTGAAAGCGCGAACGCACCCGAACATCTGAAACCCCAGCAGGGCTTGGCGTTCGGCCTGATTGCGACCCTGATCAACTGGAGAGTGATGATGACTTTCGGCGTTCTGATCGCGGCCGGCGCTCTCGCAATGCAGAGCACCGCGCCTGGACAGGTTGAACAATCCAGCACGGGCGACCGCCAGACTGCCTCGGTGTCGTCGACGTCCGGTCTTCCGAACGTGGCCTATCAAGTGCTTTTCAGCGAGGGCGACGAGCTCTTGGCTGCCCCAACGGTTGTTGGTCAGTTTGGGAGATGGGTTCGGGTCGAGATCCCGGACCTAATGCGCGTGACCATGCTGACCGGAGAACGCGACCAAGACGGAAGATTCTACACCTCCGCAACGATGCAGGTGTTCCATGACGACGCGTGGCAACCCGCCAAGGAAATGTCGATGCGATCCACCCTCGCCTTCACCCCATCCTTCGAACATACGGTGGAGGGCTCGCCCTATCGGTTCGTGATCCGGCCGCGCCTGATCGTACCCGCTGCGGACTAGGTCCGGGTCCGTTCCCCACCCCTAGCTGCCCTCTGGAATCCCCGATCCCGGACGCGGTTCAAGGGGGCGCTCTCGACCCATAGTGGACGGTCACCGATGTTGTAAGGTGTCATCGTGACTCCTTCGGCATGGAGACGGGAATGATCACGCTATTCGCGACAGCATTTATCGCGGCCTATTCTCCCCCGTGCTCTCCCCCTGAGGGCACGGCTGCCCTGTTGGACCGGCCAGAGAAGATCATCGTGGTCGGTGAGTTGCATGGCACGACGGAAGTGCCCGTCGCGTTCGCGGGCCTTGTATGTGAAGCGGCAAATCAAAGTGCTGTGACGGTTGCGCTCGAGTTGCCAGAGACCGATCAGTCGCTCCTCGAGGCGGTGATGACCGCCCCCGATGAAGAGACCGCGACCCGCTTTCTCATGTCGGGAGACTTCGGCGATCCTCGGCGAGCCGATGGCAGGCACAGCGCAGCCATGTTCCAGATGATAATCGACTTTTGGAAAATCCGGGCAACAGGCCGCGACGTAGAACTCAGGGCGTTTCAGCCACGACTATCGGTTATCCGAGGTCGGGACCAAGCCTGGTGGGAACTTGAAATGGCCTATGGCGTCAGCCGCGCGCTAGTGGCTCGACCCCACGCTCGACTGTTTGTTCTCACAGGCAACCTTCATGGAAGGAAAACGGCTTCACAGAACAACCCTCAACTGGGCGTTCCTGCGGCAGGCCTGCTGCCCCGACAAGATACGCTCAGTTTGATCGTGGCGTCGCAGGGTGGCTCGAGTTGGAACTGTCGGCCTGAATGTGGCTCACATCGCGACACTGCGACAGACTTGCCAGAAGCTCGGGGCGTGATCTTGGGAAACGTCATGGACGGTGCCTTCGACGGGCAGTTGGCGGTAGGGCCGACCACTGCATCCCCGCCGCGCGCTTTTCGCCCGGATTTAGACAAAGTCCGATAGCCACCCACAGCAGACGTCCGCCCTGTCGGCTTTCAGGCGGACGAGGCCGTTCTCAGGCCGCCAGCTTGACCAGGCCGGCGTCGATGTAGCGGCGGGCGGCGCGCTGGGCTTCGGCGATCTCGTCGCGCTCCATCTCTTCGGACATTTCGCGGCGATAGACCCGGGCTTCGATCGAGCCCTTCATGGCCGCGAGGTTGAAGATCATGTGGGCCGAGACCCGGTCCATCGGACAACCGCCCGAGCCCGAGGAATACATCATCCCCAGCCGGAACAGGGCGTCGCCGTCCATGTCCGGCGTAGGCAGGGGCAGCGGGGCCGCCTCGACTTCGTTGGTCGCGTCCGGCGCGGTTTCGTGCGCGTTCATCACCGTATCCTTGCGATGGCCGGACCTTTCTGGCCCGCCTTTCGATACGCGATAAAATACCTCCGGTTTGAAGTTAAAGTTAACAGCGACGGGTCGCTCAAAGTCTTTTCAGTAAAGGCGAAATGAATACTCCGCAGGCGATTCAGACCTGCGAAATACACTGTAAACGCCTGATTCAGGTTTTGCGGGCGCGCTGGCCGAACAGCATCTTGCGCGCCTCCTCGGCGTCCTTGCCGGAGGAGACCAGATTGCCGCGCAACACCTCGCCGACCGCCCTGCCCTTCACGACCGCCGGGCGCGCGCCGACGAGCGCCATCCAGGCCTTCAGATGGGGGAAGTCCGAGAGGTCCTGCCCCTGGAGCGCCGGCAGAATCCAGGGCCAGGCGGCCATGTCGGCGATGGAGTAGTCCCCGGCCAGATAGTCGCGGTCCGCGAGCCGGCGGTCCAGAACCCCGTAGAGGCGATTGGTCTCGTCGGTATAGCGCCGGACGCCATAGGCGATCTGGCGCTGGTCCTTGATCAGGGCGGGGGCGTATTGACGGAAATGGTGCGTCTGACCCGCCATCGGGCCCAGCCCCCCGACCTGCCAGAACAGCCACTGATCCACCTCGGCGCGGGCGCGGACGTCGGCCGGATAGAAGCGGCCGGACTTGTTGCCCAGATACTGCAGGATGGCCCCGCTCTCGAAGATCGACAGAGGCCGACCGTCCGGCCCGTCCGGATCGACGATGGCCGGCATCCGGCCATTCGGGCTGATCGCCTGGAACTCCGGGGTGAACTGCTCGCCCCGGCCGATGTTCACCGGTCTGACCACATAGGCGAGGTCCATCTCTTCCAGCGCAATGGAGACCTTCCAGCCGTTGGGGGTCGGCCAGTACCAGAGTTCGATGGGGGTGGTCATGAGAGCTCCGTCGCGCGGGGGGCGTGCCATGATCTGGGCGACCTCTGTGCGACCCGCAAGACATCGTTCAGACGCGGTTCATGCGCCCGGCGCGAGCGTGATCACGAGCCGCCGACATTCGGTGTGCGGAGAAAGCCGACCATGAAATCGACGCTGACGGCATTTGCCGCCCTGGCCGCCCTGGTCATCCCGGCAGGATTGCCGGGGGTAACCTTCGCCCAGGATCTTGAGGATGACACCCCGTCGCGTGACCTGAGCTCGCGCCCCGAGCGGGAGGCCCCGGCCTCCCGGCCGGATACGGTCGAGGTCCAGGACCGCCGCGGTGGCGGGGACCGGGACGGCCGGGGACGCGGCGGCAACCGTGATGGCGGCAACCGTGATGGCGGCAACCGTGATGGCGGCAACCGCGACGGTGCCGGCGCAGGGGGCGGCGGAGACCGGGGCGGCAACGGCCGGCGTGGCGGCGACGACCGTGGCGGCGGCGGCGGTGGCTGGACCGGAGGCGGCGGTGGCGGCGAAGGCCGACGCGACCGGGGACAAAGGCCGGATAACCGCGACGGCGGAAATGGCGGCGGCTGGACCCGGCCCACCGATCCTGCGCCACCGGTCGTCACGCCGCCTACGGGCGGTCAGGACGGCCGTGGAGGCTGGAACCGGGGCGGAGACGGACCGCGCGACGGTAGCGGACGCGACTGGAACCGGGGCGACCGGGATCGTGACGGGCGGGGGCGTGGCGACCGTCCTCGCGACCGGGGCGACGAGGACCGCGACGACCGGGACCGGGGCGATCGAGGCGGCGGATGGAACGGTGGCGGTCAGGATCGCGGCGGTCGGGATCGCGACCGCAATGGCGGCGGCTGGAACGGCGGCGGTTGGGATCGCGACCGCAATGGTGGTGGTCGCAACTGGTCGAACGACCGCAGCGGCCGACGCGACTACAACGGCTTCAGCAACCGGTGGAACCAGAACAGCTGGCGCCGCGACTGGAGCCGCAGCCGGGGCCATGACTGGTGGCGTCAGGATCGCGGCTTCCGGGGATACTCGGGCTTCCGGGCCGGCTTCTATTTCGCGCCGAACCACGGCTACTACGCGGTGCCGAGGAACTACTGGGGCCAGCGGTGGTACGCGGGCAGCTACCTGCCCTCCATCTTCTGGCGCTACCGGCTGGATGACTGGCGCACCTTCGGCCTCGGCTTCCCGCCGCCCGGAACCCAGTGGGTCGTCGTCGACAACCACATCTATCTGATCGACAGCTACGACGGCTACATCATCGAGGTCATCTTCGACGCCTGGCGCTGGTAGGTGCCCGCGAGCGCGCCGGGATCAGCCGCAGTCGACGCTGCGGATGATCCCGGTGGCCTGGTCGAACCGGACATTCAGCCGGTCGGCCCGGTAGTCCCGCGTCGTCGGACAGGTCGTGCACACGATCCGCACGTTCGCCCCGGCCGGAAAGCTCACGGCCGCGACATTGCTGCCGATCAGCGAGCGCGCCGCAGAGGCGTCGCACCGGCCGGGCCCAGACCCATGCCCCGGCTCAGGCACCGGCCGGGGCGCATCCGCACAGGCGGTGACGAGCACGGCAAGGCCGCCAAGGACAAGGCTCATCCGCATCGGACCTGCTCCACCCGTTCCGTTTGCGCATTGTAGAAGATGTTCAGCCGATAGGGCGAAAAGTCCGTGGTGACCGGACACGTCGTGCAGACCACACGGCGGTTGACGACCTCGACGGGAACCGGGATCTCGTTCCTGTGGCGACCGACCAGGTACTGGAGGTCCCGGGCCTTGCACAGGTCCTGGTCACCGTCCGGCATCTGGCTCCCGACCGGAGGGTTTCGCTCGGCCCGCTCCACCGCCGCCGGAGCCTCCTCCATCACCGGCGTCGAGGAACAGGCGGCGAGCAGGAGGCCCGCCAGCAGCGGAGACGCGATCAGCTGGCCCTTTCCCAACGCCCGGCCTCCGACTGCTTCCAGTAGGCGAGATTGGCCCCCTGGTCCTTCAGCGCCTTCCAGCGCGCGCGCGCGGTCGCCAGTGCCGCCTCGTCCCGGCCGTCGAAGATGATGAAACACCGCTCGAACTCCTCATTCAGGTTCATGTCTGACTGGTCGACAATGAACAGCGCCTGAGACCGGTTCAGGTTCTCACTGTCCGCCGTCAGCAGGATGGGTTGACGCCCGGCATGGTCATCGTCGGCCATCCCGTGGGCGAGGAAACTGTCCTCGCGCCATGTCCACAGCTGCTCGTCGATCTCGCGCCGCTGGTCAGCGTCAGCGACCCGGACACGGGCGCGCCAGCCCCGCTGCAATGTGCGATCCAGCAGCTCGGGCAGCACCTGGTCCAGCGTCGACCGCTCCAGCTGATAGAACCAGACCTCTCCCTGCGCGCCGCTCACACACGTCCTTCCGGTTCATCCATTTGAACGATGCGCCCTCCTGCCTGTCCCGCAAGTCAGCAGCCGGTCGCGACGACTATGCCTCGCAGGTGTCGGCCACCATACGGTCGAGCAGGCGCACGCCCCAGCCCACCGGGCCGTCCGGGACCGTCGGGCGGGTCGACTTGTTGACCCATGCGGTGGGCGCAATGTCGATGTGGGCCCAGGGGACGCCGTTGGTGAAGCGCTGCAGGAACAGGCCCGCCGTGATCGACCCGCCGTCGCGTCCGGCCGAGTTCTTCACATCGGCGTTCACGCTGTCCATGATCTTGTCGTACTGCGGCGGCAGCGGCATGCGCCAGACGTTCTCGTTGACCCTGGGACCCGCCGCGAGGATGGCGTTGGCGAGGTCGTCGTCATTGGAGAAGACGCCGGCGTAGTCCAGGCCCAGGGCCACGATCATGGCTCCGGTCAGGGTCGCCAGATCGACCATGAATTTCGGCTTGAAGCGGTCCTGGGTGTACCAGAGGGCGTCGGCCAGAACGAGACGACCCTCGGCGTCGGTGTTGATGATCTCCACCGTCTGGCCCGACATGGATTTCACGATGTCGCCCGGACGCTGGGCGTTGCCGTCCGGCATGTTCTCGACCAGACCCAGCACGCCGACCGCATTGACCCTGGCCTTGCGCCCCGCCAGGGCGTGCATCAGGCCGGCGACGGCCGCGGCCCCGCCCATGTCCCAGATCATGTCTTCCATGCCCTGGGCGGGCTTGATGGAAATGCCGCCGGTGTCGAAGCAGACGCCCTTGCCGACGAAGGCGATCGGCTGGTCCCCCGGCTTGCCGCCGTTCCACTGGATGACCGCCAGCTGGCTCTCGCGCACCGAGCCCTGACCGACGCCCAGCAGGACATGCATGCCGAGGGCCTCCATCTCCTTTTCGCCGAGGATCTCGACGGTCAGGCCGAGACGCTCCAGATCCTTGACCCGACGGGCGAACTCGGCCGGATAGAGGACGTTTGCGGGCTCGGCGACCAGATCGCGCGAGAAGACGACGGCGTCGGCCACGGCGTTCAGCGGCTCCAGCGCCGCCGTGGCCGCACTGAGATCCGACGTAACAATGTGGACCGATGTGATCGAGGGGATCTTCTCCGGCTTTTCCGTGGTCCGGTACTTGTCGAACCGGTAGGCGGCCAGACGCACAGCGAAGGCGGCGCGGGCGGCCTGATCGGCCGTCAGATGCGAAAGATCGATGGTCAGGGTCTCAAGCCCCGACAGCTTGACCGCGTGGTAGGCCGCACCGACCGCCGTCTCCAGCGCCAGATCGTCGAACTTCGCAGGATCCCCGGCCCCGCTCAGGACCACCAGATCAGCCGACAGACCCGCAGGCGCGGGAACCAGGGTTGTGGAGTTGGCGCCCCCGGTGAACCGGCTCGCGCTCATGGCCCGGGACAGGCTGCCCGAGGCGGCCGCATCATGGTCGCCTCCCGCCCCTGTCAGGGTCCGGCCCTCATGAACCAGAAGGGCGAGGGCACCCGCGCGATGGGTGTCGGCGACGAAATCGATCTGCATGGAAAAGCGAACTCCAGCCGGGTTCAGAGCCCGGTCATTGATACTGTGAAGCTAAGCATAGCCACCATTGGCGGCGGGACGCCAGCGCGTGTATTAGATGCGCCGCAACATCCGCGCCCGCAACCGGGTGATCTCCAATCGCCCGCATGACCCTGATTCAGCGCTATCTTTTCCGTCAGATCGCCGCTCCGGTCCTTGGCACCTGCGGATCGCTGGCGGGAATCGGCATCCTGAGCCAGAGCCTCGACCAGCTGGAGGTCATCGTCGAACGGGGCCAGAGCGTCTGGGTGATGCTGAAGCTCACCCTGCTCGCCGTGCCCCAGCTGTTCGCGGTGATCTTGCCGATCGGCCTGTTCGTGGGGGGGCTGATCGCCCTGACCCGGCTCCAGCGCGAACAGGAACTGACCGCCGCCTATGCCAGCGGGATGACGCGCTGGCGCATGATCGAGCCCGCCGCACGCCTCGCCGCTGCCGTTGCCCTCCTGATGCTGGTCACCAACGTCGTGATCCAGCCCTGGGCGCAGCGCACCGCCCGCGAGCAGACCTTCGAAATTCGCACCGACCTCGCCGCCCTGCTGGTCGAGGAAGGACGTTTCGTCCAGGGGCCGAACGGGCTGACGGTCTATGTCCAGCAGATCGAGCAGAACGGCCTGCTGAAGAACCTCTTCATCTACATCGAGGACGGCGACGAGGTGACCACGTGGGACGCGTCCGAGGCCCGGTTCGGTCGGGTGGACGGCCAGCCGGTGCTGACGATGCAGCAGGGGTCCTGGCAGCAGTACAGTTCGGCCGGGGTACTGCAGCAGCTGTCGTTCGACGGCTATGTGTTTCCGCTGGGCCAGTATGTCACCGAAGACCAGGCCATCCGCTACAAGCCCGCTGACCTCTGGGTCGGCCAGTTGTTCGCCCCCACACCGGATCTGATCAGCAGCGCAGGCTCCCGCGGAGAGCTGCTGGCCGAAGCCCACGCACGGCTGTCCTCGCCACTGTACGCCCTGACCGCCATGGCGATGGCGCTGACGGCCGTCCTCGGCGGGGCGTTCAGCCGGACCGGCTACGGAGGGCGTATCGCGAGGGCCTCGGCCGCCTTTCTGCTGGTGCGGATCACCGGCTACACCGTCGTCGCCGCCAGCGCGTGGAACGGCTGGCTGAACATCCTGCAGTATCTGCTTCCCGTCGTCGCGACGGCGGTGGCGCTGCGGTTGCTGTTCCGCGCCCTGAAGCCCCGACGCCGCAGCGGATGGTCGCTGGCGTCCCTGAAGGCCCGCTTCGCATGACCGCCCCGGTGTCCCCGACCCCGGCGCCCCGGCGCGGGCCGGTCACCCTGCGGCTGGGCCGGATCGAGACCTATGTGCTGGTCCAGCTCGCGCGCTCCCTGGCGATCGCCCTGGGGGTCATTGCGGCTCTCGTGATGCTGATCGACTTCGTCGAGATCTCGCGCGGCCTCGGCTCCGACACCGATCTGTCGGGCCTGCGCATCCTCGGCCTCATGCTGGTGAAGAGCCCGGCCGTGATCGTTCAACTTCTGCCGTTCGTCTTCCTGTTCGGTACGCTCACGGCGTTCGTCGGCCTGAACCGGCGCTCCGAGCTCGTGGCCATGCGGGCGGCGGGGGTCTCGGCCTGGCGCTTCGTTCTGCCGGCCGCAGGCAGCGCCCTTGTCGCCGGCGTCCTGACGGTCACAGTCATCGGCCCGCTCGCGGCTTCAGGCGACGGTCTATTCCAGCGCGAGCGCCAGCGCATCTCAGGCTCCGTCATGAGCGGTGAGGACCAGGCCGCCATCTGGCTCCGGGAGGGCGACGGGCCGCGTCAGATGGTGATCCGCGCGGGCCGTCAGGACCGGGCCAACGCCCGGCTTCTGGACGTCACCTTCTTCATCTATTCGACCGACCCGAACGGGCGGCGCGCCTTCACCGAGCGGATCGATGCCCAGGCCGCCAGTCTCAGCGCCGGGCGCTGGCGCCTGTTCGACGCGGTCGGGGCCCAGACGGGCCAGAGGGCGATGCGGTACGCCACCCTGGACCTGCCCTCGGCGCTGGCTGACGAGGAGGCGTTCGAACGGTTCGCCCGGCCCCAGTCGACACCTTTCTGGTCCCTGCCCGGCCAGATTCAACGGATCGAGGACGCAGGATTTTCGTCCACCGCCTATCGCCTTCGGCTGCAACAGCTCTTGTCCACCCCGCTGACCTTTGCGGCCATGACCATTCTGGCAGCCGCGTTTTCGCTGCGCCTGATGCGGCTGGGGGACCTGGCCCGCATGACGGTCTCCGCGGTCGTTCTGGGGTTCGCCTTCTTCTTTCTGAACCAGTTCTCGGCCGCCATGGGGTCCGCCGAAGTCGTGCCGCCGGTGGTCGCGGCGTGGTTGCCGGCAGTACTGACAGCGCTCGCCGCCTTCACCTTGCTGTTCTATACCGAAGACGGCTAAGCGAAGGCCCGGCGGGGGCCATCAGGAGCGATATCCAAATCCATGCGGTCTGACGGTCCCGTCTCAGGCAAGAACGTCCTGCGCTCGCGGCTTCTCGCCGGTGTGACGGCACTGGCCTGCCTGCCCGGCGTGGCCGGGGCCCAGACCCCGGCACCTCCGCGGACCCCGGACATCAGCCCCGCTGCCGATGGGCTCTCACCCGACGCCCTCTATATCGAGGCCGACCGCGCGGGTCGCGTCGGCGACGTCATCTCTGCCACCGGCGAGACCGAGCGCGTCTTCGCCCGTTATCAGGGTCACAGCCTGTTCGGCCGCAGCGTGACCTTCGATATCGGCCAGGGCATCGGTACGGCGGATGGTGACGTAGAGCTGGCGGATCCCGAGGGTAACAGCGTGTTCGCCAGCCACCTCGAGCTGGACGAGAACCTGCAGGCCGGCGTCGCCGTGGACTTCGCCACCCGCCTGACAAACGGGGCCAGCCTCATGGCCGCGACGGCGGTGCGGCGCAGCGAGAACGTCAACGAACTGAACTTTGCCGTCTTCACCCCCTGCCCGATCTGCGACGCCGAGGGGAATCCGAAGGAACCCAGCCTCTCCATCCAGGCCGAAAAGGTGATCCAGGATGAGGCGTTGAGGGCGATCCTGTATCGCAACGCCGTCTTCCGGCTGGGCGGTGTGCCCGTCTTCTGGGCACCGGTCTTCGCCCATCCTGACCCAACGGTCGAACGGGCGTCCGGCTTTCTGGTGCCGACGTTCAACTACGAGTCCGGACGGGGACTGTCGGTCGAGACCCCCTATCTGCGCGTGGTGTCGCCGTCGGAAGACTGGCTGATCAGTCCCCAGTTCAACACCCGCGTCCTGCCGTTCCTGAACCTGCAATGGCGGCGCCGGTTTGCCGATGGCACGATCGTGGCACGCGCCGGCTACACCTACGCCCGCAACTTCGGCGACTTCGACCTGGACGGCGACGGCGACGCCGAATCCAACGTCGACTTCGGTGACCGGACAAGCCGCAGCTATTTCCTCGGCCACGGCCGGTTCGATCCGGACGGTCCCTGGCGGTGGGGCTTCACGGCCGAGCGGACCTCCGACAAGACCCTGTTCGACCGTTACGACGTGCAGGACCCCTACCAGGACAACGGCCTGTACTACGGGGACCAGCGCCGGCTGATCAGCCAGCTCTACGCCGAGCGCCAGGGCGAACGGTCCTATCTGTCCGTCGCCGCCTTCTCCATCCAGTCGCTGCGCGTGTCGCGGTTCGATCCCGTCACCCCGGCGCTGAACGTGTTCGAGGATGACGACACCCTCCCTCTCGTCGCGCCCCTGATCGATGCGCGCTGGGAGCCGCAGGCGGCGATTCTGGGCGGACGGCTCCGTTTGCGCGGTTCGGCAATATCGCTGTACCGCGAGCGCTATTTCGGCAGTCCGGTGCTGAGACCGGAAGTCATACCGTCCGGCCCGACCGACGGTCTGCCCGGCGTCGACAGCCGCAGGATCACCGGCCAACTGGACTGGCGGCGCGCCTTCGTCTCGCCGGCGGGCGTGCGCTATGAGCCCTTTGTCGACGGCCGGGTGGACGTCTATTCGGTCGACGACCTGCCCCCGGGGCTTGGCCTTGCCAGCGAGACCATCACCCGCGAGCGGGCGACGGTCGGGCTGGACATCAGCTATCCGCTCATCCGCAGCATGGCGGACGGGTCCGATCTGATCGTCGAGCCCATGGGACAGGTGTCGTTGTCCACCGATCCGGACCTGGATCCCCGCATTCCCAACGAGGACTCCGAAACGCTGGAACTGGACGAATCGTCCCTGTTCCGGGTTGACCGCTTTCCCGGACATGACCTGATGGAGGGCGGCCTGCGGTTCACGGCTGGGGTCCGGACCACCCTGCGCTGGGACAGCAGCCGCAGCGCCAGCGTATTTGTCGGCCGCAGCATGCGCGACGCCGGGCAGGACGGGTTCCGTGTGCCCGTCCCCGACAACCCGTCGCGGCTCTATGACCCGACGGGGCTGGCGGCCGAGACCTCGGACTGGGTCGTTCAGGCCGAGTTCGAACCCTCCGACCGGATCCGCGGCTGGGGCCACGCCACCGTCGATGGCTCGGGAGATGTGCGCCGGGCCGAGACCGCGGTCGACGGCCGCTGGGGCCGGCGCAACGTCGCGAGCGTCAGTTACATCCTCGATCGCTCCAACCCGCTGGATGGCCCGCTGAACCGGAATTACGAGTTCGTGCAGTTGAGCGCCCGGCAGTTCGTCTACGGCAACTGGGGTCTGACCGTCGCGGGGATCGCCGATATGGAGCGCGATCTCATCACCCGGTCGGAAGTCGGACTTCTGTTCGACGACGACTGTTTCCGCATCGAGGTCGGCTACCGACGCGACAACACCCGGGTCAGGCCCACCGGCCCGTCGGACGGCGTCTTCTTCCGTCTAAACCTCGCCACTTTTGGAGGGTCAGGCTATGGATCGAACAGCCTGCGCTAGGCATGAGGCGTAAACGCGTGCGCCCGGCCGGTAGAGATGCGGTACGCAAGGCTTCGAAGGAATCAGGACTGACCATGGGTTTGATGCGTATTACGACCGGGGTCGCGATGGCCGCGCTGGTCGCCGGTTCGGCGATGGGGCAGTCAAATACGGGCGGAACGGCTCCTGCGACTGGCCAGGGGCAAGCCTCAGCCGCCGCCCCGGGACCCGAGTTCCGCCTTTCCGACGGCATCGTCGCGACGGTCAACGACCAGATCATCACCGGCTTCGACCTTCGCCAGCGCATGCTGACCGTGATCGCGATGAGCCAGGTCCAGCCGACCGAGGAGAACATCCCGGCGATCCAGCAGCAGGCGCTGCAGGCGCTGATCGAGGAACGCCTCCAGGCCCAGGAGATCGCCAACTACGAAACGCTGGTCGTCAGCGACGAGGAGGTCAACCGCGAGATCGCCGCGATGGCGGAAGAAGCGGGAACCACACCGGAAAACTATCTGGCGTTCCTCGCAGAGGGCGGCATTCGTCCCGAACAGATGCGCCAGCAACTGCGGACCGAGATCGGCTGGCGCGAACTTGTCGGGGGACGGTTCAATACCCGTTCCCGGGTCAGCCGCACCCAGGTTGACCAGGCGCTGCGCCAGCTGACCGAAGCGGCATCCAAGCCCCAGTATCTGATCGGTGAAATCTATATCGAGGCAAACCGGGTCGGCGGGCAGCAGGCCGCCCTCACAGGCGCCGAGCAACTGGTCGCCCAGATGGTCCAGGGTGCGCCCTTCCAGGCCGTGGCGCGCCAGTTTTCGGCGGCACCCTCGGCGGTCCGTGGCGGCGACGCCGGCTGGATCGTGCAGGGCACCGTGCAGCCCGCCCTGCAGGCGGCGTTCGACAGTCTCGAGACCGGACAGCTGTCGCGTCCGATCCCCGTCGAGGGCGGGGTCTACATCATCTATATGCGCGACAAGCGCGCCGGCGCGGCGACCAGACTGGTCACCCTTCGGCAGGCCATGATCGAACTGCCGCAGACGGCAACCGAAGCGGAAGTCACCGCGGCGAACCAGCGGCTGACCTCGATCCAGTCCAGCCTGACGTGCGACAACATCCTGCAGCGCACCGCGTCTGAGTCCGGTCTTCTGGGATCGGATCTGGGCGAGAGCGACGTGGCTAACCTGGCGCCGCAGTTCCAGCAGGTCGCCCAGACCGCCGAGGTCGGCAGCGTATCGAGCCCCATCCGGACGCCGCTTGGACTGCATCTGCTGGCGGTGTGCGGTCGTCGGGTCGGCGGCGCAGACGTTCCGAGCTATCGCGAGGTCGAGGCGCGGCTGCAGAACCAGAATCTGGCGATGCTGGCCCGGCGTTACATCCGCGATCTGCAGGCGGACGCCCTGATCGAGGTCAAGTAGGGCCTTGGCCCGGCCACCCCTCGTTCTCTCCTTGGGCGAACCAGCCGGGGTCGGGCCCGAGGTCGTCGTCAAGGCGTGGACGGAACTCCGGAACGGGACGCCGTTTTTCGTTGTAGGTGATGCCGGCCTGCTGGCCGCCGAGGGCGTCCCGGTCCGGGAGATCGGTCATCCTGACGAGGCCGCGGCGGCCTTCGCCGGCAGCCTGCCTGTCCTGCATCATCCGGTCCCGGCCCCGGTCACCGCCGGCACCCCTGATGTGAGAAACGCGGGCGTGGTCGCCGACTGGATCGAGCAGTCGGTGGCGCTGTGCCTCGGCGGCGAAGCCTCGGGTCTGGTCACGGCTCCCATTGCCAAGGCTCCCCTCTATGCGGCCGGCTTCCGCTTTCCTGGCCACACCGAGTTTATCGCCGAGCTGACCGCCGACGCGCCGTTCGAGGGTACGCGAGGGCCGGTGATGATGCTGACCGCCAGGGACCTGCGGGCCTGCCTCGTCACCATTCACCTCGCGCTCGACCAGGTGCCGCAGATGGTGACGGCGGATCGGGTCAGGCGGACGGCCCGCGTGGTTCACGAGGCCTTGCAGCGCGACTTCGGTATCGCCCGGCCCCGGCTGGCGCTGGCGGCCCTCAACCCCCACGCCGGAGAGGGCGGGGCTCTGGGCCTCCAGGAGATCGAGGTCCTGAATCCGGTCGCCGAGGCCCTGCGTGTCGAGGGCATCGCGATCACGGACCCCTTGCCCGCCGACACGATGTTCCATGACGAGGCGCGCGCCACCTATGACGCCGCGATCTGCCTGTATCACGATCAGGCGCTGATCCCGGTCAAGACCCTGGACTTCTGGGGCGGGGTGAACGCCACCCTCGGCCTGCCTATCGTTCGCACCTCGCCGGACCACGGTACGGGTTTCGCCATCGCGGGCAAGGGTGTGGCCCGTCCTGACAGCCTGATCGCGGCCATCCGGCTGGCCGCCGAGATGGCGGCGGCACGCGCCCCGGGCTAGCAGGACCCGGTGACCGATCTCCCCTCCCTGCGCGAAACCCTCGAGGCCCACGGCCTGCTCGCCAAGAAGAGCTTTGGCCAGCACTTCCTGCTGGATCTGAACATCACGCGAAAGATCGTGCGGCTGGCCGGCCCGTTCGAGGGCCGCGCCGTGATCGAGGTCGGGCCAGGGCCCGGAGGGCTGACGCGGGCCTTGCTGGAGAGCGATCTCGGGTGTCTGGTCCTGATCGAGAAGGACCCCCGCTTCCTCCCCTTGCTGTCAGAGCTCGATACCGGCGACGGGCGGCTGTCGATCGTCGAGGGCGATGCGCTGAGGGTGGACGAGGCCGGACTGGTCGAGGGACCGGCGCACCTGGTGTCCAACCTGCCCTACAATGTCGGGACGCCCTTGCTGATCAAATGGCTGACGGGGTCGTGGACACCCCTGACCCTGACCCTGATGTTCCAGAAGGAAGTCGCCGAGCGGATCGTGGCCGCCCCCGGCGACGAGGCCTACGGTCGCCTGGCCGTCATCGCCCAGGCGACGTCGAGCGCCCGGATCGTCATGCACCTGCCGGCGGCCGCCTTCACCCCACCGCCCCGGGTCGCCTCGGCCGTTGTGCATCTGATCCCCCGCCCCGACCGGCCCACACCGGACCTGCTGAAAAGGCTGGAGCGCGTCACCGGGGCAGCCTTTGGCCAGCGCCGCAAGATGCTGCGATCCAGCCTCAAGCCGCTGGGCGGCGTGACCCTTTGCGAGGCCGCCGGAATTGATCCGGACGCCCGGGCAGAGACGATCGATGTCGCGGGGTTTCTGAGGCTGGCAGAGATGTCGGCGTCCTGATGACACGAGACTCCGCCGACAGGCCCGACCTGAAAACTGTCACCGTCACGGACTACCCCTCGGCGTCTCGCCAGCTCCGGAGTCGATCTTGATCGCGCGCATCCTTGCCACCCTCGCCCTTATCGGTACGCCGTTTCACGCCGCTCTCGCACAGCAGCCCCCCCAGGCCGGCGACAGCTATTTCGTCGAAGCGCGTGCCGATCTGGAGGCCCGGTTGCTGCTGCAGCCCGAGACGGGGCGAGCGCGCAATGTGATCCTGTTCATCGGCGATGGCATGGGGATCAGCACCCTGACGGCGGCTCGCATCCATCAGGGCCAGCTGGCCGGGCGGGACGGAGAATCGACCTGGACCGCCATGGACCGTCTGCCCTATTCGGCACTGGTGCGGACCTATGCGCATGATGCCCAGGTCTCAGACTCCGCGCCGACGGCGACCGCCATGACGACGGGCGTGAAGACCCGAAACGACATCATCGGTCTGGACCAGACCGTCGCACTCAACGACTGCCCCGGGTCGAGGGGCCGCGAACTGCGGACACTGTTCGAACAGGCCGAAATGACGGGATTGCGGACCGGTGTGGTCTCCACGGCGCGCATCACCCACGCGACACCGGCGGCCACCTATGCGCACGTCGCCAACCGGGACTGGGAGAACAGCAGCGAGCTTCCCGCCGAAGCGCGCGAGGCCGGCTGTCTCGACATCGCACGCCAACTGATCGAGTGGCCGTATGGCGACGGGCTGGATGTCGTTTTCGGCGGAGGTCGGGCCCAGTTTCTGCCCACGTCCGAATCGGACCCCGAAGACGCCGGGACCCGGGGCCTTCGGGACGACGGACGGGACCTGACGGAGGAATGGCGCACAAGACACCCGGGTGGTCGCTACATCTGGAACGCCACCCAGTTCGCAGAGCTTGGCACGCACAGTCCGGTCCTCGGCCTGTTCGAACGGGATCACCTCGAGTTCGAGGCGTTGCGCGCCCAGGATACGGCCGGCGAACCCTCGCTGACCGACATGACTCTCAAGGCCATCGACCTCCTCGAAGGCGGGGACGGCTATGTTCTGATGGTCGAGGCGGGCCGGATCGATCACGCCCACCATCTGGGCGGGGCAGCGCTCGCCCTGGGCGATACCGTGGAGCTCGACCGCGCCGTCGCCGCTGTGATGGCGCGCGTCGACCTGACCGACACGCTTGTGATCGTCACGGCGGATCACAGCCACAACTTCACCATGGCGGGCTATCCCCAGCGTGGGAACCCGATCCTCGGGCTGGTCGTTGACGTCGACGGACGGCAGGTGCGTGCCCGCGACGGACATCCCTACACCACGCTCGCCTATGCCAACGGTCCCGGTGCCGTCACGGGGCCGAGACCGGACCCGAGCCAGAGCGATACGACATCCCTGGACTACAGACAGCAGGCACTGGTGCCGCTGGGCTCGGCCAGTCATGGCGGCGAGGACGTGGCGGTCCGCGCGGCCGGTCCCTGGGCGCACCTGTTCCAGGGCACGATCGAGCAGCATCTGATCTATCACGTGATGGTCCACGCGATGAGCCGGCCGATCCCGGACAACGGCCCGTCGGCCGAGTAGGCACGACCTGCGGCTCTGGAACCGGTGGCCTGGCCCCCGGCCTTGATCCACAGTGCGGCCGCCTCCGTCGAGAGAGGCGATGGAGGGAGGCCCCCATGGGCGACGACAAAGGCAAGATCCCGGCGGAAGCGGTGGATCTCTACACCCGCTTCATCCACGGCGAGATCGACCGGCGATCCTTCGTGCGAGGCGTCAGCCGCTATGCGGTTGCAGGCCTGACGGCGACAGCCATCGTCGAGGCCCTGATGCCCAACTATGCGCTGGGCCAGCAGGTCGCGCGCGACGACGAACGCATTCGCGCCTCCTATGTCACCGTGCCCTCGCCGGACGGCCATGGCTTCATCCGCGGCTATCTCGTCCGGCCGTTCAGCGCGGATTCGCGCAGCGCCGAGCCTGCCCGTCTTCCGGGGGTGGTGGTGATCCATGAAAACCGGGGCCTGAACCCCCATACCGAGGACGTCGCCCGCCGCTTCGCCCTCGCCAACTTCATGGCCTTCGCGCCCGACACCCTGACCAGCGTCGGTGGCTATCCCGGCGACGACTATCGCGGCGGCCAGTTGTTTTCCGGCCTAGACCGGGCGAGGATGACCCAGGACCTCATGGCGGCGGCGCGGTGGCTGAAGGCGCGCGAGGATTGCAACGGGCGCATCGCTGCGACCGGCTTCTGCTTCGGCGGGGCCCAGTCGAACCTGCTGGCCGGAATGATGGGTTCCGATCTCGCCGCCGCTGCCCCCTTTTACGGCGGGGCCACGCCCACCGAGCTGGTGCCGGCGATCCGGGCCGCCATCCTGATCCACCATGGCGCGCTGGATACGCGCCTGGCCGAGGCCTATCCGGCCCAGATCGCCGAGCTGGAGCGGCATGGTGTGACGCATGAAGGCCATCTGTGGCCGGACTCGGTCCACGGCTTCTTCAACGATGCGACCCCGGAACGCTACAACCCGACCACCGCCGCCCAGGCCTGGGAGCGGACGCTGGCATGGTTCAACGCCCACACCCGGGCCGCACCCGCAGCCTGACAGGCCTGTGTGACGACCGGCGGCTGAAGGAGATCTGTCGGAACACGTCCTGGCCCGCTACACACCGCAGACCATGACTGCTGCCATCGAACCCTTTCGCGCCATCGTCATCAGCCGCCTCGCCCACGCCCTGAAGGCCGAGGGCCGCAGCGTCATCCATATGGAGTTTGGCCAGCCGTCGACGGGGGCCCCTCCCCGCGCGATCGCCGAGGCCCACCGGGTGCTCGACGCCGACAGCATGGGCTATTGGGAGAGCGCGCCGCTGAAGGCCCGGATCGCCCGCCTCTATGACGAACGCTACGGCGTCGCGGTGTCGCCTGACCGGTTGCTCCTGACCTGCGGGGCCTCGCCGGCCCTGGTGCTGGCCCTGTCGTCGCGGTTCGCGCCCGGCGACCGGATCGCCATGGCGAGGCCGGGATATGTCGCCTACCGTAATGTCGTGAAGGGGCTGCGGATGGAGGCCGTCGAGATCGCATGCGGTCCGGCAGAGCACTATCAGCTGACCGCCGCCGCTATCGCGGCCCTGGACCCCGCCCCGGCCGGCCTGATCGTGGCCAGCCCCGCCAACCCGACCGGTTCGATCATCGCCGACGACGAGCTGGCCCGCATTACCGATATATGCCGTATACGGAACATTCAGATCATCGCCGACGAGATCTACCACGGCCTCAGCTATGTCGGACCCCAGCAGACCATGCTGGCCCACGCGCCCGAGGCCATGGTGATCAACAGCTTTTCGAAGTACTGGAGCATGGCCGGCTGGCGACTGGGCTGGCTGCTGGTGCCCACCTCCCACATCGAGACGGCCAGGGCCTATATCGGCAATCTGTTCCTGACGCCGCCGTCTTTGAGCCAGCACGCGGGGCTGGTGGCGATGGATGAGCATGACGTGCTCGAGGGCCATATCGCCGTCTATCGCCGGAACCGCGAGCGGATGCTGGTCGCCATGCCGGGACTGGGCCTGAAGACCATCGCGCCGCCGGACGGTGCCTTCTACATCTGGGCCGACATCGGTCATCTGACGGACGACAGCGTCGGCTTCTGCGAGCGCCTGCTGCGCGACACAGGCGTGGCGACCGCGCCCGGCGTCGACTTCGACCCGGTCGAGGGCCACCGCTTCATGCGCTTCAGCTTTGCCGTCTCGACGCCCGAGATCGAGGAAGCCATCCGCCGGATGGAGTTGTGGTTCGCGGCTCAGACCACTTCGGCCAGCAGGGACTCGCGGTAGGCGTCGACCCAGGTGTTGCGGAACCGGCGGCTGCGCTCGGCGTGGTAGATATGGGCCAGTTCGGCATAGGACCGGTCGAAGTCGTCGTTGACGAAGACGTAGTCGAACTCGCCGCAGTGCTCGATCTCGCCCTTGGCATTCCGGATGCGGCGCTCGATGACGTCGTCGGCGTCCTGGGAGCGCGTCACCAGGCGACGACGCAGTTCCTCCAGAGTGGGCGGCAGGATGAAGACACGCACGGCGTCGCCGGGGCATTTTTCGGCGATCTGGCGCGCGCCCTGCCAGTCGATGTCGAACAGGACGTCGCGGCCCTCTGACAAGGCCTTGTCGACCGGAGCGCGGGGACTGCCATATCGATTGCCGTGGACGTCGGCCCATTCGAGGAAGGCGTCTGCATCGATGCCATGCTGAAACTCGGCGTCATCGACGAAGTGATAGTCACGACCGGCCACCTCGCCCGGCCGGATCCCGCGTGTGGTCATCGACACCGACAGTTCCAGCCCCCCGTGATCGGCCATCAGGCGTCGGCACAGGCTGGTCTTGCCCGCGCCCGAGGGACTGGCGACGATCAGGAGGACGCCCCGGCGGGGCGTGCGGTCATTGGACATTTCAGGCCTGGGGCGTGGTCGGGGACGGCACGGTGGTGCGCGCGGGCGTCGCCGGACGCAAGCCCCCCGGCGGCTGCAGAGTGATGACGGCGTCGCCAGTCGGCGCGGGGGTCGTGGCCGGAGCTGCTGCCGTCGGGGCCTCGGAGACGGCACCGGGCGGCACGGCCTCGGGCGTCGCGCCTGCCGCACGGGCCTCGATCGCGCGCCATCGGGCGACGTTCCTCAGATGCTCGTCATAGGTCCGGGCGAAGGCGTGGCCACCTGTCCCGTCGGCCACGAAAAACAGGTCATCCGTACGCGGAGGATTGAGCACCGCCTCCAGCGACTGGCGCCCGGGATTGGCGATCGGCGTCGGCGGCAGGCCATCGATCAGATAGGTGTTATAGCCCGTGTCACGCTCCAGCTCGGACCGACGAATGCCGCGGCCCAGCGGCCGTCCCTGGGTGATGCCGTAAATGATGGTCGGGTCGCTCTCCAGCCGCATGCCCAGCCGGATGCGGTTGGAAAAGACGGCGGCGACGCGGGGACGCTCGGCCCCGACGCCGGTCTCCTTCTCGACGATGGATGCCAAGATGACGGCCTCTTCGGGTGTGCGAACCACGCTGTTGGGGCTCCGTCGCGCCCAAAGCTCAGCCAGGTTGTCCTCGGCGGCGCGCTGCATCCGGGCGATGACGTCCTGCCGGGTCTCCCCACGCGTGACCTCATACGTCTCGGCCCACAGAGAGCCCTCCTCGGGGATCTCGTCGATCGTGCCGGTCAGGATGGTCTCGGCGTTCAGGATGTCGACGGCCTGGGCCGAGGACCAGCCTTCGGGGATGGTCACGAAGTGGCGCACGACCCGACCGTCTGTCAGCAGGCCGATGACGGTCTTCAGCGAGGCCCGGCTGGGCACTTCATATTCCCCGGCCCGGAGACGCCGATCGGCCCCGGTCAACGTCGCGGCGGCCTTGAACATGTCGACCGAGCGAATGACACCGGCATTCTTCAGCCGCGCCGCGATGGTCGAAACGCCCGAACCGCTGGGCAGGGTGACGATGGTCGCCTCGTCGTTCTGCGCCGGCGGACCGGGCGAATAATAGACGCTCCAGGCCCAGGCGAGGCCCGCGATCAGGAACAGGCTGACCGTGGCCGAAGCCGCCAGCAGCGCCGCGATCAGGCCGGGCCTCTTCAGGCCCGGGGTCCCCCCGGATACCATCAGGCCACCTTGCGGAAGATGATTGAGGCGTTGGTGCCCCCGAACCCGAAGCTGTTGGACATGGCCACGTCGATCTCCATCGGCTTGCCCCTGTGTGGCACCAGGTCGATGGCAGTCTGGTGCTCCGGGTCGTCCAGGTTGATGGTCGGCGGGGCGATCTGGTCGCGGATCGCCAGAACGCTGAACACCGCCTCGATCGCCCCGGCGGCCCCCAGCAGATGGCCGGTCATCGATTTGGTCGAGGACATGGCGACGTGGCCGGCGTGGTTGCCCAGCAGCCGTTCGACGGCCCTGAGCTCGATCCAGTCGGCCATGGTCGAAGTGCCGTGCGCATTGACGTAGTCGATGTCGGTGACGTCGATCCCGGCCCGCTTGACCGCCGCCTTCATGGCCCGGTAGGCCCCGTCGCCATCCTCGGACGGGGCGGTGATGTGCCACGCGTCACCAGACATGCCGTAGCCGATCACCTCGGCATAAATTTTCGCGCCTCGTGCCCTGGCGTGCTCGTACTCCTCCAGCACCAGAACCCCCGCCCCCTCGCCCATGACGAAGCCGGCGTGACCCCGATCATAGGGGCGCGAGGCCTTCTCCGGCGTGTCGTTATAGGCGGTACACAGGGCCTTGCAGGCCAGAAATCCGGCGATGCCGATCGGGACGATCGAGCTTTCCGCCCCGCCCGCGACCATCACGTCAGCATCGTCGAACGCGATCATGCGCGCCGCGTCGCCGATGGCATGGACGCCCGAGGCGCAGGCCGTGACCACCGCATGATTCGGGCCCTTCAACTGATGCCGGATCGATATCTGACCGCTGACGAGGTTGATCAGCGCCGAAGGAATGAAGAAGGGGCTGATGCGGCGCGGACCGCTCTCGGCCAGGATCTGGGCGCTCTCGGCGATGGGGCCCAGACCCCCGATGCCGGCCCCCATCATGACGCCGGTGCGTTCCTTGTCCTCGTCGGTCTCGGGGTGCCAGTTGGCGTCGTTCAGGGCCTCGTCGGCGGCGGCGATGCCGAACAGGATGAAGTCGTCGACCCGCTTTCTCTCCTTGGGCGACATGATCGCGTCCGGATCGAAGCTGCCGGGGACGCCAGGCCCTCCGCCGCCGCGACCGTCCACGCTGGGCACTTCGCCGGCGATGGTGCAGCCGAACCCTTCCGTATCGAAGGCGGTGATGGGGCCAATGCCGGAGCGACCTTCGACGATCCCCTTCCAGCTGTGTTCCACGCCCGTGCCGAGGGGCGTGACGAGGCCGAGACCGGTGACGACGACGCGACGCATGGTTTCGCCCTCCGGCTCCGTTAAGCGCGATTCAGAAACAGTAATGGCCGCCGGGCCTCTCCGCTAGGAGGGCCGGGCGGCCATCGAATGCCGATGGAACGGCGGGATCAGCCCGCAGTCTTCTCGTCGATGAATTTGACCGCGTCGCCGACGGTCTGGATGTGCTCGGCGGCGTCGTCGGGGATCTCGATATCGAACTCCTCCTCGAAGGCCATGACCAGTTCGACGTTGTCGAGCGAATCGGCGCCCAGATCGTCGATGAAGCTGGCCTTCTCGGTGACCTTGTCCGGATCGGCGTCCAGGTGGTCGATGACGATCTTGCGGACGCGTTCCAGAGTGTCGGACATGGGTGTCTCTGCCTTATGGGGCCGCCCGGGGCGGCGTAGTGGGTGTCTGCCGTCTCACGACGACCCCGCTTGCGCAAGGGGCAACGCCCGCATGACCCAACCGGTTGTCGAGCCCTTTAGCACACCGCTCGCGGGGGGAAATAGGGCGTTACGCGCCGTGATCCCTGGAGCCTCATCGGTTGAGGTGGAATCGCTTCGCGATTCCGCCGGTACCGTCAATGAGGCTCCAGGAATGAGCGAGAGCTTGATTCACGCTTTCGGCGGACCCACGCAGTGGGTCCTCCTTAAACGATCAAGCTCTAGATCATCGCCATGCCGCCGTTCACATGCAGCGTCTGGCCCGTGACATAGGCAGCCTCGTCCGACGAGAGATAGACGGCCGCAGCGGCGATCTCGTCGCCCGTGCCCAGCCGTCCGGCGGGGATGTTCCGCAGAATCCCTTCGCGCTGCTGCTCGTTCAGCACGTCGGTCATCGGCGAGGTGATGAAACCCGGGGCGATGCAGTTCACCGTGATCCCGCGCGATCCGACCTCCTGGGCCAGCGACTTGGAAAAGCCGATCATCCCGGCCTTGGAGGCGGCATAGTTGGTCTGGCCGCCGTTGCCGGTGACCCCGACCACCGAGGTGATGCCGATGATACGCCCCGAGCGGCGCTTCATCATGCCCTTCATGGCCGCGCGCGACAGCCGGAAATAGCTTTCCAGATTGACGGTCAGGACGGACTGGAAATCCTCGTCCTTCATCCGCAGAAGCAGGCCGTCCTTGGTGATCCCGGCGTTGGCGACCAAGATGTCCAGGGCTGAGCCCGCCACATCTTCCGCGCGGCCCACAAGACTGTCGACCGACGCCGCGTCCGACAGATTGGCCGCGGCGACGAAGGCCCGCTCGCCCAGTTGCCCGGCGATCTCGCCGAGGACCGCCTCGCGCGTCCCGGACAGGACGACGGTCGCGCCCTGGGCGTGGAGGGCCCGGGCGATGGCACCGCCGATGCCGCCGGTCGCGCCGGTGACGAGGGCGGTCTTGCCGGTCAGATTGAACATGGCTCTCTCCTTACTGGGCGAGGGAGGCGGCGAACGCCTCGATGTCTTCGGGCGTGTTGAGCGCGAGGCCTTCGGCGTCCGGCGCGATCCGCCTGGCCATGCCGGTCAGCACCTTGCCCGATCCGATCTCGATGAAGCGGGTGACGCCGCCCCCCCCGCTACTCGACGGCGTCGCCATCCATTCCATCGACTCGCGCCAGCGGACGCGACCGGTGACCTGTTCGACCAGCAGGCGGCGGATCGTGTCGGCGTCGCGCTCGGGTCGGGCGGTGACGTTGGCGACCACAGCGACTGGCGGGGCCTTCAGTGTCGCGGCTGCCAGCGCCGTGGCCATCTCGTCGGCGGCGGGCTGCATCAGCGGACAGTGGAAGGGGGCCGAAACGTTCAGCGGGATCGCCCGCGCGCCCAGCTCCTTGGCCTTCTCGATCGCCCGGTCCACGGCGTCCTTGTCGCCGGAGATCACGATGTTGCCGTGGTTGTTGTCGTTGGCGACGACACAGACGCCGACCTCGGTGCCCGCCGCCGCCGCCGCCTCGGCCAGGGCCAGATCCGTCTTCGGCCCGATCAGGGAGGCCATGGCCCCCTGCCCCACCGGCACGGCCCGCTGCATGGCCTGGCCGCGCAACTTGAGCAGACGCGCCGTATCGCTCAACGACAGCGCACCCACGGCAGCCAGCGCCGAGTACTCCCCCAGAGAATGGCCCGCCACGAAAGCGGCGCAATCGACGCCGACGCCGAAATCCTTCTCAAGCACCCGCATGACCGCAAGCGATACCGCCATCAGGGCCGGCTGGGCGTTCTCGGTCAGGGTCAGCTGATCCTCGGGCCCGTCCCGCATCAGGCCCGACAGGTCCTGGCCCAGCGCTGCATCCACCTCGCCGAACACATCCCGCGCCGAGGCGAAGGCATCGACCAGCGCCGCCCCCATCCCGACCGTCTGACTGCCTTGTCCGGGGAACAGCAGGGCGAGGGTCATGGGTCGTTCCGTCGAAAAGTGTCAGAAGCGCGGAGGGGTAAGCCGCTTGCGGCCTGTGGGCAAGTCGATCGGGCCGACGGTTGCCACTCGCCCCCTTTTCCCCTATACGCGCCCGCTTTCCAGGGCTTCGGTCCTGCTCGCGGAACATCAAAGGGTTCGGGAAGTCCTTCCGGCCGCCGCTGCAGGATCCATCGTGGATTTGGACTTTAACCCGGTCCGTCCGCGCCGAAGCCCTCAAAGGGAGACGAACGCATGGCTCTTTACGAGCACACGGTCATGTCGCGCCAGGATATCAGCGCGCAACAGGCCGAAGCCCTGAACGACACCATCAAGGACCTGATCGTGGCCGGCGGCGGAACCGTCGCCAAGATCGAGTACTGGGGTCTCAGGAACCTGACCTACCGGGTCAAGAAGAACCGCAAGGCCCATTACTCGCTTCTGGCCATCGACTGCCCGCCCCCGGCCATGGCCGAGGTGGAGCGTCAACTGGGGATCAACGAGGACGTCCTGCGCTGGCTGACCGTCCGCGTCGAGGAACTGGACCTGGAGCTGTCGCCGCTGCTGGCCCGTCGCGAGCGCGAACGTGAGCGCGATCGCGAGCGCACGCCGCGTGAAGACGCCGACGTGGCCGCGTAAGGAAGGATCACAGATATGTCTGACGCCTATTCCCCGTCCGCCGCCGGCAACACGCCCGGCACGCCCGTCAACGGCTCCGGCGGTGGCCGCCGTCCCTTCAATCGTCGTCGCAAGACCTGCCCCTTCTCGGGCGAGGGCGCACCGAAGATCGACTACAAGGACGTCAAGCTGCTGCAGCGCTACATTTCCGAACGCGGCAAGATCGTGCCCTCGCGCATCACCGCCGTGTCCCAGATCAAGCAGCGCGAACTGGCCAAGGCCATCAAGCGCGCCCGCTATCTGGCCCTCCTGCCCTATGTGGTGAAGTAAGATGAAGGTCGTTCTGCTCGAACGCGTCGAGAACCTCGGCGCCATCGGCGACGTCGTCACCGTCAAGGATGGCTTCGCCCGCAACTTCCTGCTGCCCCGTGAAAAGGCGCTGCGGGCCACGTCCAAAAACCTGGAGAAGTTCGAACTCGACCGCGCCGCCATCGAGGCACGCAACGAGAAGAACAAGGCCGAGGCCCAGAAGGTCGCCGACAAGATCGACGGCCAGACCTACGTCATGATCCGCCAGGCCGGTGAAACTGGTCAGCTGTACGGTTCGGTCGCCGGTCGCGATGTCGCCGAAGCCGTCCAGGCCGAAGGCGGCAAGGTCGAGCGCAGCCAGATCGCGCTGAACACGGCGATCAAGTCGCTGGGCGTTCACGACGTGGTGGTTCGACTCCACGCCGAGGTCTCGGCCACGGTCAAGATCAACATCGCCCGCTCGGCTGACGAAGCCGAACGTCAGGCCAAGGGCGAGGACGTGATCAAGGCCGCCTACGACGAAGACCGCAACGCGGCCGCCGAACAGGCCCGCGACATGGTCGAAGGCGGTGCCGGCCAACAGGACGGTCTCGGCTCCGAGGCCTGATCCCGCCCCGGCGCAGCGGTGCGTTCACCGCTCTGAACGGTAGACAAGGGCGCGTCCTCCGGGACGCGCCCTTTTTTATGCGAGTTCATTCCGCACCCGGTTGATTTTGCCCCATGATCGGCGGGCGTTGCGTGAAGTATGTCAAAAATGCAACGACCGGGCGATTTCGCACGGCGGTTGCTTGCGGATGACGGATCGGCAGCACAGGTTTCACACGGACGCGCGGAAACGGGGCGGGACGCAATATCCTTGCGCCGTCGAACGTGCGCCACCCGTCGGTTGCTGCCGACGGGGTCGAGACAAGACACGCCGACGCATGGGCGTCGGTTCACGGCATCAGGACAGATCATGACCCTCAGAACCTCTCGCGTGCGTCTCCTCGGTTTCGCCTCGGTCGTGGCGCTCACCTGCATGGCAGCGCCCGCCTTCGCCCAGACGGCCCCCCAGGATGACGCGACCACGGTCGACGAGGTCGTCGTGACCGGCACCCGCACGGTCGGCCGTACCCGGCTGGATACCATTGCGCCTGTGGACGTCATCTCCGGAGAGGTCCTCACCCGCCAGGGGACCGGTACGGAACTGGCGACCGCACTGGCGGCGACGGCCCCCTCGATCAACTTCCCCCGCCCGGCGATCTCGGACGGCTCCGACCACGTCCGCCCGGCCACGCTGCGCGGTCTCGCCCCCGACCAGACCCTGGTCCTGATCAACGGCCAGCGCGGCCACGTCAGCGCGCTCGTCAACGTCAACGGCAACCTCGGTCGCGGTGCCGCGGCGTTCGATCTGAACACCATTCCCTCGGTCACCCTGGGCTCGGTCGAGGTGCTGCGGGACGGAGCCTCTGCCCAGTATGGCTCGGACGCCATCGCCGGTGTGGTCAACCTGCGTCTTCGTGAGGCCAGCAGCGGCGGCAACATAACCGTGAACTACGGCCGCTACGATACCGAGTTCGACACGGCGCGCGGCTCGCGCAGCGCCGCCGACGGCGAGCAGCGTTCGATCGCCGGCTGGGTCGGCCTGCCGCTGGGCGAGAACGGCTTCCTCACCCTGTCCGGTGAGATCCAGGAGCGCGAGCCGACCAACCGCTCTGACTATGCCGTCCCGACAGCCACCACGAACGGATCGTCCGTGTCGGTCCTCGGCCGCTTCGGGGATCCCGAGGTCCAGAGCCGTGCGGTCTGGGCCAATGCGGGCCTTGATCTCGGAGGAGGCTGGGAAGCCTATGCGTTCGGCGGCTTCGTCGACAAGGATACCGAGTCGGCCGCGACCGCGCGTGCGTTCAACAACGCCAACAATGTTCTGGCCGTCTACCCCAACGGCTTCCTCCCGCTGATCGCGACCCACATCAACGACTACAACGTCTACGGCGGCTTTCGTGGCCCGGCCTGGGGCATCGACTGGGACCTGTCGACCAGCTGGGGACGGAATGCACTCGACTACCGCGTCGAGAACTCCATCAATGCCTCGTTCGGCACCAACTCGCTGCGCTCCTTCCGCGCCGGCGGGCTTGAGTATGAGCAGTTCACCCTCGCCATCGACGGCGTCCGGCCGCTCGAGGTCGGGCTGGTCGAGCCGCTCAACCTCGCCTTCGGCATCGAATACCGCAATGAGGACTTCGCCCAGTCCGCCGGCCAGCTCCAGTCGTGGATCCGCAATCCGGGCAGCACCCAGGGCGGCGGTGCCCAGGGCTTCCCGGGCTTCAGTCCCGCCAATGTCACCCAGCGCGACCGGAGCAACGTGGGCGTCTATGTCGATCTCGAAGGCAAGCTGACCGAGGCCTTCTCATTCGGCGTCGCGGGCCGCTACGAGGACTATTCCGACTTCGGTGACACCTTCACGGGCAAGGTCTCGGGTCGTTATGACTTCACACCCGGCTTTGCCTTGCGCGGCGCGATCTCGACCGGATTCCGCGCCCCCGCGCTCCAGCAGCAGTATTTCAGCTACATCGCCACCAATCTGGTCACGACCCTGGTGGGCGGCGCGCCCGTCACCAACCTGATCCAGTCCGGCACCTTCCGCGTCGACGATCCGGTATCGATCGCCCTTGGAGCTCGCCCCCTCGAGCCCGAGACTTCGGTCAACTATTCGCTGGGAGCCGTATTCCGGAACGGTCCGTTCGAACTGACCATCGATGCCTATCAGATCGAGGTCGAGGACCGGATCATCCTGTCCGAGAACCTCGGTCCCACCCGTCCCAGCCAGTCGGCCCAGACCATCGCGGCGGTCCTGGCCATCATCCAGCCACTGGGCGTCTCTTCGGCGCGCTTCTTCACCAACGGGCTGGAAACGACCACGCAGGGGATCGACATCGTCGGCCGTTACCGTCTGGCGACCGAGACCGCCGGACGCTTCGACTTCACCCTCGCGGGCAACTTCAATGACACGACGGTCGATTCCGTCCCGGGCGTGCCCCTGGTGTCGATTCCGGTGTCACCGAACTTCCTGTTCGACCGGTCCAATATTCTCGCCTTCGAGGAAGGGACCCCTGCAAGCAAGATCGTCGGTTCCGTCGACTGGTCTATGGGTGGATGGTCGGCCACAGCGCGGGCGACCTATTACGAAAGCGTCCTGATCGCCAACAACGCCGCGACCCTGGACTATGAAACCGGCGACGACACCCTGGTGGATCTGGAAGGCCGCTACGAGTTCCCGATCGGCGTCACGGCGGCCCTCGGCGTGAACAACCTGTTCGACGAGTATCCCAACTTCACGCCTGCAAACCTGAACGCGCCCACGGGCTCGGTCGGCTTCCCGCAGTTCTCGCCCTACGGGTTCAACGGCCGCTTCGTGTACGGCCGCCTGAGCTACAGCTTCTAGACCGTCTCGATCCCGGGACATGAGACGGCGCGGGGAGCGATCCCCGCGCCGCTTTTGTTGTGGTGCCTTGGATTCGCCGCTGTGTGGCGATGGATAGGTCGTGTCCGATTGGAGGGATCCGCATGAGAACTGTTTTTGCTGCCTTCGTGATGGCGTCTGCGCTGATGAGCGCCGGGACCGCCAGTGCCCAGACGATGACGGTGCGCGAGTTCCTGACGACCGCCGACAGAATCCCGCGGAATCCGACGGCCCTGCTGCGCTCCGATGCGCGCCGACTGTTGCGCGAGGTCGAGACGGCCGGTCAAACCCTCAAGACCGAGTACGATGCCGCCAGGGCCGCAGGACGACAGACGGCCTATTGCCGACCGGAGCGCGTCAGGATCGGCGCTGACGAACTGCTGGCGCGGTTCAACGGCATCCCCGAAGGCCGTCGCGGGATCAGTGTGACCCAGGCCATGCGCGAATGGATGATCGCCCGCTACCCGTGCCCGGCGGGATGAAGCGTCGCCATAACTGATCCGTCTAGGGATTTTCCAGCGGTCCACAGCGAGGCTGAATCGATCCCCGGCCAAGGGTGCGTACGGACATGGCGTCAGGGCCGTGGACGGGTAAGCGTTAACGCGATGAACGCCTATGCCCCCATCTCTGCCGATACCGTTTCCATCCCGTCCCTGCCCCACAACCTCGAGGCCGAGCAGGCGCTGCTGGGTGCCTTGATGTTCGACAATGCCGTATTCGAGCGGCTGTCGGATCGCCTGCGCGGCGCGCACTTCTACGAACCCTTCCATCAGCGCCTGTATGACGCGATCGAGGATCACATCCGTCAGGGTCTGCTGGCCGAGCCGACCATCCTGATGGAACGGTTCAAGCAGGATCCGGCCTTCGCCGAGTTCGGCGGTCTGCGCTATCTCGCCGACCTGATGGACCGGGCCCCGCCCGGGGCCAATGCGCCGGACTATGCCCGGGTGGTCTACGACCTGGCGCTTCGTCGCGACCTGATCCGCATCGGCGGCGAGATCATCAAGGAGGCGCCCGATCCCGAGACCGCCGCCATCGACCAGATCGAACAGGCCGAGCTGACACTCTATTCGCTGGCAGAGACCGGCGCGCCGTCCTCCGGTTTTATCAGCTTCTCGACCGCGCTGGCCGGTGCCGTGCAGATGGCCGGCGAAGCCTATCAGCGCGACGGCAAGCTGGCCGGTCTGGCCACCCACCTGGACGATCTGGACCAGAAGCTGGGGGGCCTTTATCCGTCCGATCTACTGATCCTCGCCGGACGCCCGTCCATGGGCAAGACGGCGCTGGCGACCAATATCGCCTTCAACGTGGCCCGCAACTATCGCTGGGAGCCGACGCCGGACGGACGCAAGACGGTCTCGGGCGGCGTCGTGGCCTTCTTCAGCCTGGAAATGAGCGCCGAACAGCTGGCCATGCGGATTCTGGCCGATGCCTCGGGCGTGTCGTCCGACCGTCTGAGAAAGGGCGAGATCGACGCCTCGGACTTCGGCAAGGTGCGCGACGCCGCCATCGAGATCGGCGAGAGCCCCCTGTACATCGACGCCACCGGCGGTCTCGCCATCTCCAAACTGGCCGCCCGGGCGCGGCGGCTGAAGCGGGCCGAACAGGGTCTGGACCTGATCATCGTCGACTACCTGCAGCTGATCACAGTCGGCGAGGGCAACGGCCAGAAAAACCGGGTGCAGGAGGTATCCGAGATCACCGGGGGTCTGAAGGCCCTGGCCAAGGAACTGAACGTCCCCATCGTCGCCCTGTCGCAGCTGTCGCGTCAGGTCGAGAACCGCGAGGACAAGCGGCCCCAGCTGTCGGATCTGCGCGAGTCCGGCTCGATCGAGCAGGACGCGGACTGCGTGATGTTCGTGTACCGCGAGAGCTACTACAAGGAACGTCTGGAGCCCAAGGAGGGCACCGAAGAACACATGAAGTGGCAGGAGGAGATGGACGAGCTCAAGGGCATGGCCGAGGTCGTCATCGGCAAGCAGCGCCACGGCCCCATCGGCATCGTCCGCCTGAGCTTCGATTCCGACACCACCCGGTTCGGCAACCTCGCACGCGGCGGTCGCTTCGGAAGCTTCCGCGATATTCCGGAGTAGAGGCCCCCGAAAAGGCCTTACTTCTTGGGCGCGTGCTTCTGGCCGGTGCGGACACGGCCGGAACGACTGACCTGACGGGCGCCGCCGCGCGCACCCTTCTGGATCGCCACAGAGGACCCGGCCTTCTTCGACGCCGAGGATTTCACGGCACCGATGACGCGGGGCTTGGCGACGCGGGTCTTCTTCTGCTCCAGCGCCTTGCCGGGCAGACGGGACTCTTCCTCTTCCTTCTTTCTCACCTTCCGGGGCGCGGTCTTGGCGTCGCCCTTGTAGCGTTCGGGCCCGGACTTGGCCCCGCCCGCCGCATAGGGGTTTTCGGAGCCGCCCTTGACCGTCAGCCGGATCGGCACACCCGGCAGGTCGAAGCTCTCGCGCAGGCTGTTGGTCAGATAGCGGATGTAGTGGTCGGGAAGGGCCCCGCCCCGGCTGGCGAACAGCACGAAGGTCGGGGGCCGGGCCTTGGTCTGGGCCATGTATTTCGTCTTGATCCGCTTGCCGTCGACGGCGGGCGGCGGATGGCGCTGGGTCGCCATGGACAGCCAGTCGTTCAGGTCCTTGGTCTTGACCTTCACCGACCAGGTATCATGGGCCTTCAGGATCGCGGGCATCAGCCGGTCGACACCACGCCCCGAGTGCGACGACAGGGCGACGAAGGGCGACCCCTTCAGCTGTGGCAGCTTGTCCTCGGCCATGCGGCTGAGCTCGGCCAGCTTCGACTGCGGGTTCTCCTCAAGGTCCCACTTGGCCGCGACATAGACGAGAGCCCGCCCCTCGCGCTCGACCAGGTCGCCCAGCTGCAGGTCCTGGACGTCGAAGGCATTGTCCTTGTCCATGACCAGAACCACCACCTCGGCGAAGGTGATGGCGCGGATGGTGTCGGCGACCGACAGCTTCTCCAGCTTCTCCTGGACGCGAGCCTTGCGCCGCATTCCAGCCGTGTCGACCAGCCGGATGTTGCGGCCTTCATACTCCCAGTCGACCGAGATACTGTCGCGGGTGATCCCCGCCTCCGGTCCGACCAGCAGGCGGTCCTCGCCGATCAGCCGGTTGACCAGGGTCGACTTGCCGGCGTTCGGGCGCCCGATGATGGCGATGCGGATGGGCTTGTCCGGCTCGTCCACCTCTTCAACGAAGATGTCGACCGAGGCATCGCGGATGGCGGCATACAGATCCGCCATGCCCTCGCCGTGCTCGGCAGAGATGGCGACGGGTTCACCGAAGCCCAGCGCGTGCGCCTCACCCACGCCGCCGCCCGATTCGCGGCTCTCGGCCTTGTTGGCCAGCAGCACGATCGGCGTGTGCTGTTTCCGGAGCTGCTCGGCGAAGATCCGGTCCAGCGACGTCACGCCTTCGCGGGCATCCATCATGAACAGGATCAGATCGGCGTCCTCGATGGCGGCCTCGGTCTGCTCGCGCATCCGGGCCTCAAGGCTTTCGTCGGTGACGTCTTCGTACCCGGCCGTATCGATCAGCGTCAGGTCCATGTCGCCGATGTTGCCGTCGGCATAGCGACGATCGCGGGTCACACCCGGCCGATCGTCGACCAGCGCGAGCCGCTTGCCCACCAGCCTGTTGAACAGGGTCGACTTGCCCACGTTGGGGCGGCCGACGATGGCGACCTTCAATGCCATGTCGGCCTTCTAGCGCAGTTCGGAGGGGTTCGTCAGCGAATGCTGACCAGATCGCCGTTGTCGGTCAGGACATAGAGGGCCCCGTTGTAGGCAATCGGGGCGAGGTAGGCCGCACTACCCAGCCGAAGGGTGGCCATCGGCGCTCCGGTCTTGGGATCGAAAGCCACGGCCTCTCCTTCGGAGTTCACCAGCACCAGTCGGTTGGAGGCCAGGATCGGCCCGGACCACTCGGGTCTCACGGTCCGGTCCCAGAAGCCAAGAAAGCCGCCCTCCTGACGCACCCGGCCTTCATTAAGGTTCCGCGTCCAGTAGACCGCCCCGGTATCGCGATTGACTACGGTCAGTTCGCCGTTCTTGGACACGACATAGACGACGTCACCGACCGGAAGGGGCGCATTGACGCCCGCGATCGGGACCGACCAGCGCGGCTGGCCCGTGCGGATGTCCATGGCCTGCATCACGCCGGAATGGCCCACCGCATAGACGAACCCGCGCGAGATGACGGGCCGGCCCGCGATGTCGCGGATCTCCGACAGTGCGCTGGTGCGGCTGGTGCGCGACAGCACCTGGTTCCACACGGGCTGGCCGTTGGACGCCCGCAACGCGACGACCTCGCCGGAAGAGAAGGGTGCGATGACCGTGTCACCACTGATGGCGGGGCTGGAGGCGCGCATCACACGGGCCGGTTCGACGATTCCGCGATACGACCAGTTCTGCTCACCCGTCTGGGCGTTGAGGGCAATGATCTGGTTGTCGACATCGATCACGAGGACCCGGCCGCCGGCGACAGTGGGGGCGCTGTGGATCGGAACATCCACGGGCTGGGTCCAGACGACCTCACCGTTGGTGGCGTTCAGCGCCGAGACTGTGCGGTAGCCCGAGGCCACGAACAGCCGGCCACCCGAGAATGCCAGACCGCCGCCAAAGCCCCCTTCAAGAGCTCCACCGCCCGAGCCTACGACGGGCACGGGCAGACCGAAGACCGCGACGCCCCCGGCAGCCTCCCGGCCGTCCGGCCTGACGTTACGACGCCACACGACCTCACCGGTCCCCGCGTCGACGGCGGTGACGGTCGACTCGCCGTCCATGACATAGATCCGACCATCGGCCGCAACGGGGGGTGCCATGACCTGGGTTGTGCGGCTGGAGCCCCGCCCGATCCCGCGACGCCAGGCGATCTCAAAATTGACCGCGGCGATACTGTGATCGACCGAATTCTCGGCCGTTCCACCTGCCATCGGCCATGCGGTGATCGCGACCGGGCCGGGAACGAAAAAATCACGACCGGACAGCGCTGCCGAGGGTGTCAGGGTTTGCTCGAAGGACAGGATGGAAACCCGCTCGCCTGCACTGGCCGTGGCCTGGGGCGTGTCGTCCTGACCGAGGCCGAACGGAAGGATCCGCCGCGCCGATGCGCAGGAGGCGAGGGCAGCAGCGAGCCCCATAACCGTGACGATCTTGAAGGCGCGCGCTACGGTCGTCATCCGAACTCCGGTCCTGAAACTCACGGGGCAGACGCCTCAGCCGGGGTCTGCGCAGGAGCCGCGTCGGCCGCGAGCTGGCCCTGCAGCACCGGCGGCACCGGATTGACCTGCTGAGCCGCGACGATCGCGGCGAGCCCGGCCGCTGTCTGTGTGTCGATCAGGCCGATGGCGGCCTGCGCCCGCTGGCGCACCGCCTCGGGCACGTCCTGGCCCAGCGTCAGCAGGGTGAACACTTCCCGCGCCTCTGCGGGCTTGCCGTGCTGCAGACGGGCCAGACCCAGCGCCTCCTGGGCGAAGGGACGCATGGGGCGACCGTCCTCGGTCAAGGGCTGCAGACGCGACTCGATCTGTTCCAGCGTGCCGGTGTCCATGACCAGAAGCGCGGCCTTGAAGCGTGCCGGGTCGGCGAGGAGCGGGTCACCCGAGGCCTTCGCCGCATCGTCGAAAAGGGTGATGGCGTCGGGGATGCGGTTGGCGGCGACGGCGATGCCGGCACGCTGCTGCAGGGCCAGAGCCTTGTACGCGCCATTTCCTTTTTCCGCCGCTTCGGTGAAGGCGGTTTCAGCCGCGGCCTGATCGCCGGACCCAAGCGCCTCAAGCCCGCGCTGATAGGCCACGGACGCGTCATGAGCGCGGCCGGTCTGCATGGACTGCCAGCCCCACCAGGCCAGAGCAGCCACGAGGGCCAGGGCAAGGACGCCGCCGGCAACCGGCAGCCACTGGCGCGCAAGGCGCTTGAGGCGTTCGGAGCGAATCTCCTCCTCGACCTCTTCGAAGACATCAGTCACGTGAAACGCCGCCCCGGAAAAAACGCTGAAAAGCCAATCGGCGCGGACCCTAGAGGTTCGACCCCGCGCCCGCAACGCTGTCCGTCAGGAAGACAGACCTCAGGTCGCGGCGGGCTTTTTCGAGAAGTAGGTCTCGACTTCGGCAGGAAAACGGCGGGCCCTGACATCGGCGGCGTATGTGGCGACCGCCCGGTCGATCTCACCCTTCAGATCGGCGTAGCGGCGCACGAACTTCGGCGTCCAGTCGAACAGGCCCAGCATGTCCGGGGTGACCAGAATCTGGCCGTCGCAGACGGCAGATGCCCCGATGCCGATCGTCGGCTTGTCGATGGAGCGGGTGATCTCGGCGGCGACCGGCTCGGCCGTGCCCTCGACGACGATGGCGAAGGCCCCGGCGTCGGCGGTCGCCTCGGCCTCGGCGATGACGCGCAACCGCTCGTCGTCGGTCTTGCCCTTGGCCTTGAAGGCCCCTTCGGTCAGCACCGCCTGCGGGCGCAGACCGACATGGCCCATCACGGGGATGCCGCGCTGGACCAGATACTCGATGGTCTGCGGGACCGTCGGGCCGCTTTCCAGCTTCACGGCCTGGGCTCCCGTCTCCTTCATCACACGGGCGCAGTTCTGATAGGCGACCTCCTTGCCACCCTCGTAGCTGCCGAACGGCATGTCGATGACGACCATGGCCCGGTGCGAACCCCGCATCACGGCCTGACCGTGCAGGATCATCATCTCCAGCGTGACGCCCACCGTGTTGGGCAGGCCGTGGACGACCATGCCGACGCTGTCGCCGACCAGCAGCAGGTCACAGTGCGGGTCCAGAAGCGCGGCCGTCGGCGCGTCATAGGCGGTCAGGCAGACGATCGGCTCGCCGCCCTTGCGCTTCATGATGTCGGGGGCGGCCAGGCGTTTGACCGCCTCCTGCTTCTGGCTCGACACGATCAGACCTCCTGCGACAGTTTCATCACGCCGGCAGCCGCCAGGGCGATCAGGGCACCCGCGCAAAGCCAGAACAGTTGCATCCCGCCCAGGGACCCGAGCGAGACATCGGCCAGACCGAAGGTCTGCAGCCCGGACTGCGCTGCGCTCTGCACGCTCAGACTGGCAGCTTCAAGCCCCTGACCGATGGCGCGTCCCGCCACCGGGGCCTCGGCGTCCGACAGGGTGAAGTCGACCGCAGTCGATTCACGCACGGCGATGACTCCGCCGACCAGCCCCGCGACCGTCAGCGCGACCGTGCGCACCCGGCTGGACGACTTCAGCCTTGCCTCGACCCCCGCGGCAAACAGCGGGGCATCGGCCATCTGCGGCGAGCGGCTGAAGAGCCGCTCGATCATCGGATCGAACTCATCAGACGACATGGGCCGCCCTCCCCGATCGTTCGCCGTCCGGCGAAAGCCGGGCACGGAGTTTATCCAGACCACGTTTGACATGAGACTTCACCGTTCCAAGCGGCAGATTCATGGCGGAGGCGATCTCGGCATGAGACAGCCCCGCGCCGTGACACAGGGAGACACACAGTCGCTCGATCTCGCTGAGACTGTTCAGGGCCTCGTCAAGGTCGACACGGCCCGCAGCGTCCTGTGGCGTAACGCTCTCGCCCTGTTCGGGCTCAAGCTCCGCGACATAGCGGGAATCCTTCGCCTTTCGCTTCAGGTACAGGCGCGCCGCGATGCGCTTGACCCAGCCGGCGAAGGTGCCCTCGCCGCGAAACTCGGCGCATTTCTCGAACGCCTGCAGAAAGGCGTCCTGGGCCACGTCGTCGGCTTCCGAGGGTTGCGCCCCCATCCGCCGCAGCAGGGCGCGAACGGCCGAGCTGTGGCGACGCACCAGCTCGCCAAACTCGCGCCGTCCGCCCGCCGCCGCGAGGGCGGCGAGTTCGACGTCATGCCGGTCCAAAAGGGACTGGGCCATGAGAGATTTCCCCCTGTCCAGCCGCGGCTCAGTCCCTGTTCTTGTTGAAGAAACTCAGCACGATGAAGGCGAGGCCAATCGTGATCGGGATCGCGGAGACGCCCAGGAGGCTTCCGTCGAAGTTGGGGCCGTCGCTCCAGTCGTCTCCCGAACGTTCCAGCGTGTCGTTGATCAGGCTGAACGCCGCCATGCCGATGCCGACCGCCAGCCAGATGATGCCCCGCCGGATGTCGCGGGTACGGCTGGGAACATTCTTGGTGGCCTCGGTGCTGAGGGCCTCGATGACCTCGGGCGGCAGTGGCTGGCCCTTGTCGATGGCGGCCCGGACCGTCGCCTGCATCTCGCGGCGTTCCCGCGACTTGAAGTAGGTCGGGCCGACGATGATGGCCGTGATGGAGCCGAAAACAGCGAAGATCGCGAAGATCGGAATGAAGTCGTCCATGGGATGTCCCCTCTTTTTCCTGACGGCGCGAGCCTGATGCCCGGGCCTCGTGATCACAAGAGGCGGCGGCGGGGCCCGGCGGATGCGCGCATCGACGTGAAATCTTCGTAAGGTGACAGAGCCTCGTAAGGCGAGAAGCGTCAGCCAACCCTCCAGGATCGCGGCGACAGCCTGTTGCCGGCGGCCTGGCCGGTGATCACGGCCAGCGCGGTCAGCGCCAGGATGGCAAAGGCCGGGACCATGGTCGGCCCCAGCCCCTCGATCACGGGCGCCATCATCGGCACGAGGGCCCAAAGCAGCGCCACGGCAGCGACGGTCCACGGTACAAGGGCCAGAACCGTCGCCACGGCCCGGTATCGCGCGACGCGACCGGCCACCCGCGCCTCGAACATCAGGTCGCGTGCCGGCGGGGCCTGTTCAGCGAAGAAGGCCGCGAGGGTCCGGTCCTTGGTCTGCTCAGGCGTCATTCGGCTCTCCCGTCAGGGCGGCCAGGAGTCTGGCCCGACCCCGGGCAACATGGGATTTGACCGTCCCGAGCGGAATCCTCAAGGCCTCCGCCGCCTCGGCATGCGACCAGCCGTCGGCCAGGCACAGTGCAACGCAAGCCCGCTGGTCCTCCGACAGGGTCGCCATCGCGGCCTCCAGCGACATGCGGTCCTCTGGTGACACCTCGGCAGCCCGCTCGGCCGCCTCCAGCCAGGCCCGGTCCCGCGCCTGGCCCCGCAGACCCGCCCGCATGGCATCCTGGGCCCGTCGCCACGCGATGCCGTAGAGCCAGGACCGGAAGCCGGAGGGATCCTTCAGGCGACCCAGCGACCCCCAGGCGGCCACGAAGACATCCTGGGCAAGATCGTCGGCCAGATCGAAACTGCCGCCCAGCGCCCGCCGCAGGAAGGCCCGCACGGGGGCCTGGTGGCGAGCGACCAGCCGCGAGAAGGCGGCGTTCGACCCCGCCCTTGCGGCTGTCACGAGGGAGGCGTCCATCATCCCCTGCCCGCCCCTGCCGCATCAGTCCTTCGAACGTGTGCCGAAGAGGAGTGTCACCCCGGTCGCCGCCGCCAGGGCCCCCATGACGAAGGCCACGATCAGGAAGGCGTCGCCGGCACCGTAGATGTCTGCCCAGCTGGCATAGCCAAAGCCGGCGGCCAGGATGGTGAACAGCACCAGCGAGAACAGGTTGCCATTTCGCCCGCCGCCCGGCGATCCGTAGGCGCGGCTCTCGGTCTCGGCGTCGATCGGGCGCTCCAGCACCTTCAGCAGGGCCTCGGGCGGCTGTTCGCCCTTCTGGGCATAGGTCTCGATCAACTTCAGTGTCGCGCGTTGCCGCCGATAGTTCAGCAGGCTGGAGAACCCGATCGAGACGAACCACGCCAGAGGAAACAGCAGCCACCAATAGGATCGGAACAGGTCTTCCATCGTCGTCTTATCCCTCGTCGCCCGGGGCCCTTCGCCCCTGCTTTCGACCTCATGTCGGCGCCGACGTCACCTATGGATGCACGGGATCGCAGAAAATGCGATCAAGGTCGCGAAGACCAGCCCCCGAGGAGCCCCCATGACCCACGTCACCTATCGAATCGTCGAACATGACGGAGGCTGGGCCTACAAGGTCGGCGATACCTTTTCCGAGACCTTCCCCACACACGATGCGGCCAAGGCCGCCGCTGTCCTCGCCAGCCGCGAGCAGCGCGTCGCGGACACCACCGCCTATATCGAGTACGCCGATTCAGAGGGTGACTGGATTACCGAACGCGCCGACGGCCACGACCGGCCGGACACCGACGTCGAAGGCTAGGCGAACGCTGCCGCATAAAGATCTGGCTTGAAGCCGACCAGGGTACGGTCGCCCAGATCCAGCACCGGCCGCTTGATCATCGACGGCTGGGCCAGCATCAGGACGATGGCCTTGTCAGCGTCCAGGTCCGTGCGATCCGCCTCCGGCAGGGCGCGAAAGGTCGTGCCGGCGCGGTTCAGCACCGTTTCCCAGCCGTGTGCGGCGACCCAGCCCTCCAGCCGCGCCTGGTCGATCCCGGCCTTCCTGTAGTCGTGAAAGACATGAGGCTGACCGTACTGGTCGAGCCATGCCCGGGCCTTCTTGACCGTGTCGCAGTTGGGGATGCCGTAGAGAGTCAGGGCCATGACCGGGAGTTTGGAATGAGGTCCCGCCCGGGGCAAGACGGCTTGAGCCCCGCAACTGAAAACCGGACATCGTTGGGCTGGCGCGAGGCGGCCGGACGACATAGCTGTCGGTCCCCGTTCAGGAGAGGTCCCGCCATGATCCGTCGCCTTTCGCTTGTTTCACTCGCTGCTCTGGTCGCCGCCTGTTCGCCGCCGGACGGTTCGAAAGAAACGGACACTCCCGCAACACCGGGCGCAGGGTCCGGCCCGGCGGCAGCCGCCCTCGGCTTTGCCGAGGGGGTCCGGATCGCGTGGTCCAACGGTGAGGCCGTCACCGCGGACGAGGTGATCCAGCTGATCGGGCTGAACGGCCCCGAAGGTGCCCTTGCCGAGCTGGGTGCCGACCGTCCCGGTTCGCGCTGGACCACGGTGCTTGCCGGGGTCGCGTCCGCCGATCCTGCCTGGTTGAACGTCGCGGCGGCGCTTGAGCCCGGTGCGCGCGGCACCCGCGCCAGCGACCTCGACCTCGCCCTGAAGGCGGCCCTGGCGACCGATGCCGGTGCGACCCTTGGAGTTCTCGAGATCGCCCGCCAGCGTCTGTCCCCGGTCGCAGTCTGCACCAGCGAGGATCCGGGGGTAGCGGCCTTGCTGAAGCCCGTGGTCGAGGCCGTCGACGACCCTGTGCTGGTCCCCAAACGCGACGCCTGCCTCGCGGCTCTGGGTCCGGCGGGGCAAGGCTGACGGAACAAGTCCCGAGGCGCGACGTCCGCCGGCAGGCCGTTGACCCTGCCTTGCCCTTGGCAACGGCATCCTCTAGGGATCGCGCCCGAATTCGCGCGCCCTTTCGGCTGCGCCCCAGACCCGGCGACCCCCCATGGCGAAAATCAACGGCAACACCATCAAGCCCGGCATGGTCCTGCAGCACAACGGCGGCCTGTGGGTCGTGACCAAGGCCAGCCACGTCAAGCCAGGCAAGGGCGGCGCCTTCGCCAACGTCGAGGCCAAGAACCTGGAGACCGGCAACAAGCTGAACGAACGCTTCCGCTCCGAGGACAAGGTCGAGCGCGTCACGCTGGAGCAGAAGGATTTCTCCTATCTGTACGAGCAGGGCGACGCCCTCGTGTTCATGGATGACGCCACCTACGAGCAGATCGAACTGCAGAAGGACTGGGTCGGCGAGGATTCGATCCCCTATCTCCAGGACGGGATGAAGGTCGTCATCGAGATGCATGAGGACCGTCCGATCGGCCTGTCGCTGCCCGACCAGGTGACCCTGACGGTGGCCGAGACCGAGCCGACGGTGAAGGGCCAGACGGCGTCATCGTCCTACAAGCCCGCCATCGCCGACAACGGCGTGCGCATCATGATCCCGCCCTATATGGGCACCGGCGAGCGCATCGTCGTCGACACCACGACCGGCGAATACGTCCGCCGCGCAGACTAGGTCGAAGTGATTAGGGCTTGGGGCTTAGACGCCGCCTTCCAAGCCCTAGGCCCTAAGCCCTACCCCTTGAACCTTCTCCGTCTCTCCGGGCAGCCCGCCTTTTCAGGACAGACGGACCAGGAGATTCCCCATGGCCCTCGCCTCCGCCCTCGTTTCCGTCATGATCGACGCCGTCCGCAAGACCGCGCGTCCGATGCTGCGTGACTTCGGCGAGGTCGCGAACCTGCAGGTGTCGAGGAAGGGTCCCGGCGACTTCGTCACGGCCGCCGACATCAAGGCCGAGGACACCTTGTATGAGCTGCTGATGAAGGCCCGCCCGGGCTACGGCTTCCTTGGCGAAGAGCGGGGCCTGATGGAAGGGACCGACAAGTCCCACACCTGGGTCGTGGACCCGATCGATGGCACCACCAACTTCATGCACGCCATGCCGCATTTCGCGATCACGGTCGGCCTGCAACGCTATGCGCCTGACGGCAGCTCGGAGATCGTGGCGGGCGTGACCTACAATCCGGTCATGAACGAGCTGTTCTGGGCCGAAAAGGGCAAGGGGGCCTATCTGAACGACCAGCGGATCCGCGTCGCCGGTCGTCGCGACCTGTCGGAAAGCCTGATCGCCACCGGCCTGCCCTTCATCGGCAAGACCGGCCATGCCCAGGCCATCAAGGACATCCATGCGATCGGCCAGCGAGTCGCCGGTATCCGCCGCCTGGGCTCGTCCGCCCTGGATTTCGCCTGGGTCGCCTGCGGCCGCTACGACGCCTATTTCGAGCGCAACCTCCAGCCCTGGGACGTGGCGGCGGGCATTCTGTTCGTCCTCGAGGCCGGTGGACAGGTCACGACCATCGACAACGACGGTGACCCCAAGACGGGCTCGACCATCCTGGCCGCCAACACCGAGTTGCACCCCCAGCTGCGCAAGGTTCTGCAGGCCGCTTGAGCCGCGCGTCACGGCGGCGTCACCCGCCCGCACTACCGTGCCGGGATGATCCGGTTCATCCTCGCCGCCCTTCTCCTTGCCAGCCCGGCGGTCGCACACCCGATGCCTGAAGGTTCGACCCGGCCGCTCGTGATCGCCCACCGCGGGGCCTCCGGAGACAGGCCCGAACACACCCGTGCCGCCTATGAGCTCGCCATCCAGCAGGGCGCGGACGTCATCGAACCCGATCTGGTCATGTCCCGCGACGGTCACCTGGTCGTCCGCCACGAAAACGAAATCTCCGAGACCACCGATGTGGCGATCCGGCCCGAGTTTGCCGACCGCCGGACCACCAGGACCATCGACGGCCGCCCCGTCACGGGGTGGTTCACCGAGGACTTCACCCTGGCCGAGCTCAGAACCCTGCGCGCGCGCGAGCGCCTGCCTGTTCTGCGCCCGGCCAGCGCCGCCTTCGACGGTCGCGAACCGATCCTGACGTTTCAGGAGGTCATCGACATCGCCCGTGCGGGAACCGCCCGGACCGGGCGGGTGATCGGTCTCGCCCCGGAGCTGAAGCACCCGTCGTACTTTGCCCGGATCGGCCTGCCGATGGAGCCGCCGCTGATCGAGGCGCTCGTCGCCAACGATCTGATGGCCGCGGACGCCCCCATCCTGATCCAGTGTTTCGAGGTCGACGCCCTGCGTTCGCTGGACCAGTCGACCGATGCGCCGCTGCTGCAGCTGATGTCACCGTTGGGGGGCCCCGCCGACCGTCCCGACCTGACCTATGCCGCCATGGTCACCCCCGCGGGCCTGTCCGACATCGCCACCTATGCCGATGCAATCGGTGTGGAGACGGCGTTGATCATTCCGCGCGACGCCGCCGGTGCGGCATCGACGCCGACGACGCTGGTCGCCGACGCCCACGCCGCAGGACTCCGGGTCGTCGTCTGGACCTTCCGCGCAGAGGATGTGTTTCTGCCGACCCAGTTTCGCGGTGGCGGGGAGCCCGGCATGGGCGACATGGCCGGGTGGGTCAGGCGGTTCTATCGGCTCGGCGTCGACGGTGTCTTCAGCGACCACCCACAGGCGGCCGTGGCGGCACGGGACGGGCCATCCCCTCGGTAACGTCTAGAACCGCTTCGGCTGCGACCTCTGAAGGATCCCGGCCCTTGCCGCCCATGAGCGCCAGCGCCGCCGTCTGCCGCTGGACCTGATCCGCGCGTCCTGCGGTGTCGTCGAGGAGGCGTCCAAGCTGGGTGACGAACCGCTCGGGCGTCGCCTCGCCCTGGATCAGCTCCCGGGCGATCTCTTCCCCGGCGGCATGATTGAACAGCGTCGCGTACCGGCCGGTGAAGAAGGGCCGCATGATCGCATAGCTGATCGGCTGGAACCGGTAACCGATGACCATGGGCGCGCCCGCAAGCGCGAGTTCGGTCGAGACCGTGCCCGAGGTGGCGAGTGCCACCGTGGCAGCCTTCATCGCCGCATACTTGTCAGCCTCGGCCACCAGATGGGCGCGGAACGGCCAGGCCGCGACGCGTGCCGCGACCTCCGCGGCCACAGTCCCAGCCGCCACCACGGCCACTTCCAGACCCGGCCGTTCGGCCTTCAGGCGGGCGACCGCCTGCTCGTAGACCGGCGTCATCAACCGGATCTCGCCCGGCCGGCTGCCCGGCAGGACAAGCAGGAAGGGTGCGTCGGCCTCGATCCCGAGCGCATGGCGAAAGGCGGCGGGATCGGCTCCGCTCATGTCGATATGCAGGGCCTGCGACCCCACAACGGTCGTCGGCAGCCCTTCCCGCTCGAACCAGGGCGCATCAAACGCATAGAGCGCCAGAAGGTGGTCGACGGCCCCCGCGAGGGTCTTCGCCCGCCCCGGCCGCGACGCCCAGACCTGGGGACCGACATATTTGATCAGCTTCACGTCCGGCAGAACGGCCCGGATCGCCGTCGCGACGCGGATGGTGAAGCCCCAGCTGTCGATCAGCACGACCGCGTCCGGCCGCTCGCGAACGGCGTGGGCCACCGTCTCGGACACCCGCGCCTTGACCCGACCGTAGGCTCTGAGGCCCTCGCCCCACCCCACGATCGACAGTTCGGAAATGTCGAAGGGGCTGACGATCCCGCAGGCGGCCATCTTCGGTCCACCGATACCCGTCAGTTTCACACCCGGCCGTTGCGCCCGGAGGGCCATCGCCAGGCCGGCTCCGAGGCCGTCGCCCGACGCCTCGGCGGCGACCAGCATGATCTTCATGCCCCGGTCTCCGGCCGCGTCTGGCCCCAGACGAACAGACCCAGTCGGTCCGCCGCCTCAAGGATCGCGGGACGGTCGATCAGGATGAGCTGACCCGCCACCCCACCGATCCCGGCAAGGCCCGCCGCCGCCGCCATCTCGACCGTCCGTGCGCCCATCACCGGCATGTCCACCCGCAGGTCCTGGATGGGCTTGGGGGCCTTGCCGAGCGCGCCCCTCGGCGCGCCTGGTGTGCCTCTCAGGTCTGCAGGAAGCCCCGCCACCCGGGCCAGCATGGCGTCCGTGCCCTCCTGTGCCTCGACCGCCAGAACCAGACCGTCGCACACGACCGCGCCCTGCCCGATATCCAGCTCCCCCGCTTTTTCCGCGACATGCAGGGCTTTTCTCAGGTCAGCCAGCTGATCCGGTGTCGGTGACAGGCGGCCCAGCGCGCCGGTGGCCAGGGTCTCGCCGCCCAGAATGTCGTCAGCCCCCTCGATCGCATACCCCTCGGCCTCAAAGACCGACAGGATCTTGCGCAGCAGGGCATCGTCGCCCCGCGTCGCCGCGGCAATGATGCCCGGCAGCACGGTCGCACCCTTCAGATCGGGCTTCAGCGTCTTGAAATCCGGCCGGTTCACGGTCCCGGCAAAACACACGGCGGTACAGCCCGCCTTTTTCAGGGCCGACAACACCCGGCCGATCTCGGCCATGCCGGCCTCGATGCCCGGATAGCGCACCAGATGGGGGTCGGCGAAACTGGCCAGACGGACCACGAACACCGGCCGGCCCTCGGCTTCACAGCGGGCGGCGATGGCCAGAGGCAGGGCCCCGCCCCCCGCGATCAGGCCCAGCCGGCCCCGTTCCGGCATGCTCAGGCCTCCGGCAGGCACAGGGGCCGCTTTGCGTCCTCGCGAATGAAGGTCACGATCTCCATGATCTCGACCAGATCGCCGTATCGGGTTTCCATCGTCTCCAGCCGGTCAGCGAAGACGCCCGCCCCCTCGAACAGGTCGCGATAGGCCGCCAGCAAACGCCGGATCGCGTCCTTGCCGTATCCCTTGCGCTTCAGACCGATCAGGTTCAGCCCGTGCAGTCGCGCGTGGTTGCCCCAGGCGGAGCCATAGGGAATGACGTCCCGCGTCACGGCCGCGAGGCCCCCGACGATCGCCCCCTGCCCGACCCGGCCGTTCTGATGAACCGCACAGAGACCGCCCAGAAAAACCCGGTCGCCGATCCGGGCATGTCCGCCCAGCGTCGCCTGGTTGGCCATCACCACATTATCGCCGACGACCGCGTCGTGGCCGACATGGGCTCCCGTCATGAACAGGCCGTTCGATCCGATCCGTGTGACGCCCGTGCCCTGGGGCGTGCCCCGGTTGAACGTCGCATGCTCCCGGATCGTATTGTCCGATCCGATCTCCAGCCTCACGGGCTCGCCCCGGTAGCCGTTGTGCTGGGGATCTCCTCCGATGACGGCAAAGGGATGAATCACCGTTCTCGAGCCGACCGTCGTGTCCTGCTGGACCACGACATGACTGACCAGATGAACACCTTCGGCCAGAACCACGCCCGGCCCGACCGTGCACCACGGCCCGACGACGATGTCGGCGGCCAATCGCGCCGAGGGATCGATAATGGCCGTCGGATGGACAGACGTCATGCGGAGACAGGCTGGTCGACGGTGACCGACATGGCCATGAACTCCGCCTCGGCGGCCAGCTTGCCGTCGATGAAGGTCTCGCCCCGAAACTTGAACGCCTCGCCCCGGACACGCGTGACGACGACGGGCATGCGCAGCTGGTCGCCCGGGCGGGCGGGCTTCCTGAACCGGACGCCGTCGATCGACATGAACATAATGACCTTGTTGGCAACCGCAACGTCCAGAGACCTGGACATCAGGAGCGCCCCGGTCTGGGCCATGGCCTCCACGATCAGTACACCGGGCATCACCGGGTCGATCGGAAAATGGCCGGGGAAAAACGGTTCGTTGTGACTGACGTTCTTAATGCCGGTGATCGAGGTGTGCGCCACGAAATCCTCGGCCTTGTCGACCAGAAGGAAGGGGTAGCGGTGGGGAAGACGCCGCATCACCTCGGCGTAGTCGATGGCTCCGCCCGTTTGGCCAACACTCGCTTCACTCATGCCCGCGCGCTCCCTTTCGACCAGTCTGGCGGGAGACCCAGACGGTCTCGCGCAGGAACTGGCGGATCGGCTTCGCAGGATAGCCGGACCAGGTTTCACCCGCGGGGATGTCGGCCAGAACCCCGGCCCCCGCCGCGACCCGCGCGCCCTCGCCGATCCGGATGTGGTCGCCGATCCCGGCCTTGCCCCCGAAGATGACCCCGTCCCCGACGGTCACCGAGCCCGAAATGCCGACGTGACCGGCGATCAGGCAATTCCGCCCGATGACACAATTGTGGGCGATCATGACCAGATTGTCGATCTTGGTATTCTCGCCGATGACCGTGTCATCGAAGGCCCCGCGATCGATGCAGGTATTGGCCCCGACCGTCACACCGTCCTGAAGGATCACCCTCCCGAGCTGGGGCACGTCCACCGGGCCGGTCGCGCCGCCCGCCGCGCCAAAACCCGCCTCGCCGATGCGAACCCCCGCATACAGCTTCACCCGGTCGCCGATCAGGGCAAAACCGACCGTCACGTTCGGGCCGATGACACAGTCCTGACCGATCTGGACGCCGGGGCCGATGACGCTGTTGGCCCCGATCCTGGTCCCCCGGCCGATCCGTGCGCCCTGGCCGACGACGACCCCGGTTTCAATCGTAACGCTCGCGTCCTCCATCGCCTCGGCGGCGTGCGTCGTGGACAGGGCGAGCGGACGATGCAGGGCAAGGGCGGCGGCGGCCCAGCCCGCCTGGGGCGAACGCGACACGATCACGGCGGCCTCGGCGGGCGCTGCATCGACCGCAAAGGCCGGAATGATCACACAGCCGGCACGACTGGCACCCAGGGTCTCGATGTATTTTCGGTCACTCATGAACCCGAACGCATCCGGCCCTGCCGAGGCCAAAGGCGCGACACGCCTGAGCGCCGTTCCGGTATCACGAACGACCTCGCCGCCTGAAAGGGCAGCGAGGTCGGAAACGCCGAGCGGGCCCAGCGTTTCGAAGAAGCGGGGGTCGGGCGCGACGCCCATCCCCTACTGCGCCGTCTGGGCCGGAACGGGCAGTCGGTTGAAGCTGAGGCTCGGCAACTGGGTGTTCAGCCGCTGGATCACCGTGTCGGTGACGTCCATGGCCGGGTTGACGATGAACACGCTTTCCCGGTCGAACAGGATGCCGCAGCCCCGCTCCTGGTAGACGGCCACGAGGATCGGCTCGACCGCCTCGGAGATCAGGCGACGCTGCTCGCCCAGGGTGTAGCGCAGTTCAGCCTCGCGGGTCTGCTCCAGCTGCTGCGCCTCCTGGATTCGGGTCTGGAGGGCCTGGCGGTCGGCGTCCGTGACGGCGGCCCCGCCGTTCTGCAGCCGCTGGAGTTCCGACTGGATCGACTGGCCGTAGGGATCCAGTTCGCCCTGGACCTCACGGGCCAGCTGCTCCATCCGCGTCTGGACGGACTGTCCGACGGTCGACTGGGCCAGCATGCGCTGGTTGAAGTAGACGCACACGCCCGGAAGGACCGGGCCCGGGTTCTGCGGGCCCTGGGTCTGGGCGATGGCGGTGGTGGCGACGAGCGAGGCCAGGGCGGCAGTCGCGAGAGCGAGGAGTTTCATACTTTACCTTTTGGGGCCGATACGGCCCGGTCTAGAACTGGGTGGAGGTCGAGAACCGGAAGGTCTCGGTGCGATCGTATTCCTCTTCGCTGAGGATCTGGCTGAAGTCGAAACGGATCGGGCCCATCGGCGAGCGCCAGTGGACGCTCACACCGGCCGAGGCCCTGAGCGACAGGTCATCGACGATCGTGGTGTCGGGCAGCCCGTTGGTCCCCAGCGTATAGCGGTCGTCCAGAACGCCCAGCGTGCCCACGTCGGCGAACAGCGAGGTGCGGATCCCGTACTGTTCAGGCAGACCGTTCGGAACCGTAAGCTCGACACTGCCGACGGCGTAGAAGTTGCCGCCGAGCGCATCGTTGGTGGCAAGATCCCGCGGGCCCATGCCGGCGTTTTCGAACCCGCGGAACGAGTTGCCGCCCTTGAAGAAGCGGTCGTTGATGCGGACGGCATCGCCGTTCCAGCCGCTGACATAGCCCGCTGAGCCCTGAACCGATACGATCCAGCTGGGTGTGATCCCGTAGTAGGCTGTCGCGTCGACTTCGGATTTCACATAGTTCACATCGCCGCCGACACCGGCGAAGTCCTGGCGGAGCGTTCCGGTCCAGCCGCGGGTCGGGCGGATCGGGTCGTTGCGTCGGTCCACCAGCAGGGTGTAGCCGACTGACGAGTTGAGCGATGCCCCCACCTGTTCACACAGCGCCCGCGAACCGGACCCGCCGGCGTCGCAGTATCCGAACGGGACGATGATCTCGTCGTCCTTGATGAAGTAGCGTGTCGACAGGCGGCTGTAGCCGTTCAGCGGATATGTCAGGCGAAGCCCGGCCCCCGTCGACCGGTAATCGAACGAGGACTCGTCCTGAAAGTCGTAGCGCGAGTGAAACACATCGAAGCCGGCCCCGACATCACGACCCAGGAACCGGGGTTCCGTAAAGCGGAAATCGATCTGCTGGCGCAGAGACCCCCATTCGACCCGGGCGACGACGTTCTGGCCGCGGCCGCGGAAGTTGCGCTCGGAGATGCCGAGATTGACGACGAAGCTGTCGACCGAACTGAATCCCGCCCCGACTGACAGCTCCCCGGTCGGCTGCTCTTCCACGGTGACGTTGACGATCGAACGGTCAGGCGCGGCACCGCGCGTCTCCTCGATCTCGACTTCCTTGAAGAAGCCCAGAGCACGAAGGTTGTTGCGCGACCGTTCCACCAGCGACCGGTTGAAGGCGTCGCCCTCGGTCAGCATCAACTCGCGACGGATGACGGGATCGATCGTGCGCGTATTGCCGACCACATTGATCCGCTCGACATAGACCCGCTGGCCCTCGGCGATGTTGAAGGTCACATCGACCGTGTCGGTCTCGGGATTGGCCCGGTACGTCGGGTTGATGTCGACGAACGCATAACCGGCCGAGCCGGCCGCGAAGGTCAGGGCATCGACCGAGGTCTCGATCCGGTCGCTTTCATAAAGATCGCCCGTCCGGATCGGCAGCAGGGCCTCCAGAAGCTCGGTGTTGAGCCGGTCGTTTTCCGTGACGACGTTGATTTCGCCGAAGTTATATCGATCACCCTCGTCCAGCGTCAGGGTGATGCCGAAGGCGCTGTCGTCGGGGGCCAGTTCGGCAACGGCCGAGACGATCCGGAAGTCATAGTAGCCCCGGTTCGTATAGAACTTTCTGAGCTGCTCTCGGTCGTAGTCCAGACGGTTCGGATCGTAGTTGTCGTTCTTGGTGAACAGCCGCCACCAGCGCGACTGCTTGGTGACCATGACTTCGCGCAGTTCGCCGTCCGAGAAGGCCTCGTTGCCGAGGAAGGTGATCGCCTGGACGCCGGTCTCGGGACCCTCGTCGATCTCGAAGATCACGTCCACGCGGTTCTGATCCAGCTGAACCAGCTTGGGCGTGACCGAGGCCGAGATGCGGCCGGACAGACGGTACAGCTCGATGATGCTTCCGACGTCCTCCTGAACCCGCGCACGCGTGTAGATGCCCCGCGGACCAATGGTCACTTCCTCGCGCAGCTTGTCCTCGCTGATCGCGCCGTTTCCTTCGAAGACCACCTGATTGATGATCGGGTTCTCCACGATCTCGACGATCAGGTCGCCGTTCTCGATCAGCCCGATCTGGACGTCGGCGAACAACTGGGTCCGGGTCAGGGTGCGGATGGCGACGTCGAGGATCACCGGGTCGATGGTGTCGCCCGGCTGGATCGGCAGATAGGACAGCACCGTGGTCTGGTCGATACGCTGATTGCCCCGCACGAGAATGCGGTTGACCGTCCCGGTCTCCTCGACCGCCGCCCGGACCGGTGCCGTCTGGGCCGGCTGTGCCGCGGGCGGCACGGCCGTCTGCGCCAGGACCGGCGTGGCCGCAACCAGGGCCAGAAGGCTCGCCGTCGCAGCGCAGGCCCGGCGCAGGGAGCGCGTGCCCGATGTCGTCGCGTCGCGGGGGTCGGTCAGGATCATTCGGGAAACCATCGGGGGCTGGCGCTGGCTCAACTGACGAGCCCGCCGAGGAATTGGAACAGGTTCAACTTTTGCAGGTCGTTCCAGGTCGCGAACAACATCAAACCCGCCAGCAAAGCAAGACCGACCCTGTAGCCCGCCTCCTGAACCGCGGCCGCGACTGGTTTCTTCGCCACAGCCTCATAGGCGTAGAAGACCAGGTGACCGCCATCCAGAACCGGGATGGGCAAGAGGTTTAGAAAGCCGATTCCGATCGAAAGTATGGCGGCAAAGCTCGTCAGGGTCAGAAGCAGGTTGATCGTGGTCGCAACCGGGTCCGGATTGGCCGCCACCGCCGCATTGGTCAGGGCACCCGACGCCTTGGCGATGCCGAGCGGTCCGCTCAGTTGATCGCCGCTTTCACGGCCCGTGAAGATGCGGCCGAGGTAGGTCAGGGTGGTGCCGAGGATGTCGCCGGTCTCGCGGAACCCTTGCCCCATCGCCTCGACGGGATTGTAGCGGACCTGTCGCGCCTCGGCTCGGGACGACGCCAGTGCCAGCCCGATGCGACCGACCGTGACCCGGCCGGCGATGGGATCTTCCTGAACCTGGCGCTCGGGCGTCGCGACCAGTTCGATTTCGCGCCCGGCCCGCTCGACGGTGAACCGGACGGGATCCCCGCTGGACAGGCTGACCTTGCGGGTCACCTCTCCGGCGTCGGTGATATCGCGGCCATTCAGGCCCGTGATCAGGTCTCCCGGCAGAAATCCGGCCTCGGCGGCGGGCGAGCCCGGCGTGACCTCGGCAACGCGGGCGGGGCGAAGTTCAACGCCGACCAGCGAGAACAGGACCGTGAAAATGGCGATGGCCAGCACGAAGTTGGCGAACGGCCCCGCCGCCACGATCAGCATCCGCTGCCAGACCGGCTTGAAATGGAAATACTCGCGCTCGGCCCCGACACCGTCCCGGGCGATGATCTCACGCTTCAGCGTATCCAGCCCCCGGCTGTCGGGCACGCTGGAGGCGTCCATGTCGCCCGAGAATTTGACGTAGCCCCCCAGAGGCATCCAGCCGATGCGCCATTCGATGCCGTGCCGGTCGGTCTTGCTGAAGATCGCCTTGCCGAAGCCGATGGCGAACCGGTCGACCTTGACGCCAAAGGCGCGCGCGACCCAGAAATGGCCCAGCTCATGGATGGTGACGATGACCGTCAGCACCAGCAGAAAGGGCACGACGTAGATCAGGGCCTGGGTCAGGGCATCCAGCATGCGTCGTCCACGTCTCCGTTTGCGAGGTGGCCCGCGCCTAGGCGGCGATGGCCAGAGCCTGGACGAAGCTCGACGCGACGCGCCGGGCCTCGGCGTCGAGCGCCAGAGCCGCTTCGCAGCCGTCGCCAGCTTGAGAAACCGTCCCCGTCGCCGTCATCCGATCCAGCGTTTCGGCGACGACTGCGGCAATATTGAGAAAGCCCAGACGCCGGTCAAGGAAGGCCAGGGCCGCGACCTCGTTGGCGGCATTGAACACGGTCGGCGCCCCCCCCTCCGCCTCAAGCGCCTCCCGGGCCAGACGCAGCGCCGGAAACCGTTCCGGATCGGGGGCCTCGAACGTCAACTGCCCGAGCGCCGCAAGGTCCAGCCGGGGCGCCGGCCACGCCATCCGGTCGGGGAAGGCCAGGGCGCAGGCGATCGGCGTCTTCATGTCCGGCGGCCCCATCTGGGCCAGGGTCGAGCCGTCCACGAACTCCACCAGACTGTGGATGATAGACTCGGGATGCACGACCACGTCGATCTTCACAGCCGGCATGCCGAACAGATAGGCGGCCTCGATCATCTCCAGGCCCTTGTTGGCCATGGTGGCGCTGTCGACGCTGATCTTGGCCCCCATGCTCCAGTTGGGGTGGGCCACCGCCTGTTCCGGCGTCATCGCGGCCATGGCCTCGCGCGAGGTCCTGCGGAACGGTCCGCCGGATGCCGTCAGGATCAGCCGCGCGACCTGCTCGGGCGCAGCGGCCGGAAACACCTGGAAGATGGCCGAGTGCTCGGAATCGACCGGAATCAGCCGCCCGCCGGCCGCCGTCACCCGCTGGATCAGACTGGAGCCACAGCAAACCAGGCTCTCCTTGTTCGCCAGCGCCAGGGTCGCACCGGTTGCCGCCGCCGCCCAGGCCGATTTCAGCCCCGCCGCGCCCACGATCGACGCCATGACCAGATCGGTCGGCCGCGTCGCCGCCTCGGTGATCGCCGCCTCCCCCGCCGCCACGACGATGCCGGTGCCCGCCAGCGCGTCGGCCAGTTCGCCGAGGCGGCTTTCATCCGCCGTCACGGCCACGGCCGGCCGCCAGCGCCGGGCCTGTTCGGCCAGGCGCGCGATATTGCCACCGCCGGTCAGGGCCACCACCTCGAAGTGGCCGGTGCCCGCCGCCTCCGCCTGCTCCATCAGGTCCAGCGTCGAGGTTCCGACCGAACCAGTGGATCCCAGAACCGTGATCCGACGATCAATCATGCGCGACCATCCAGCATCATCGAGCCCAGCCGCCCGGCTGCCATGACCACGGCGGCAAACATCAGCCCGTCGACCCGGTCCAGCAGCCCGCCGTGGCCGGGGATCAGGCCGCCCGCGTCCTTGACGCCGAACCGCCGCTTCAATGCGGATTCCCACAGGTCGCCTCCCATGGTCGCCAGAGCACCTGCCAGACCCAGCAGCAGACCCCACATACGATCGGGCAGGCCCAGCGGCAGGAAGGTCGCCACCAGCCAGCCCGCGATCGACCCTGCGATCAGACCCCCGACGAAGCCCGACCATGTCTTGTTCGGGGAATAGCGGGGCCAGAGCTTGGGCCCGCCGATCACGCTGCCGACGAGGAAGGCCATCACGTCGGCCGACCATGCAACGACGAAGACGAGGATGGTCCAGCTTAACCCGACCCCGGACTCTCCATCCCGGAGCCAGATCAGCAGGATGGCGGGCCAGCCGAGGTAAAGGACGCCATAGGCGGCATCGACACCCTCCTGTCCCAGCCTGCGCGCGTAGAGCGCCACGGCCGCTGCACCGAACACCAGCACGACAAGGGCCGGCGACATCGCGCCGGCATGGGCCGTGACCGTCGCCGCCATGATGGCCAGGGCGACCCCGCCTGCAATCAGGTCTCGCCGCTTCGGCGCGCTCATCGCGGCCCACTCGCGCGCCAGCAGCACGATGGCCGCCAGGATGATCGCAAGAAACCACAGGCTGCCCGCCCAGATCGCGAGCACGGCCAGGGGGGCCAGCACGAGGGCAGACGCGGCCCGAATTCCCAGATTGCGAAGAGATACCATCAGCCGGCCGCAAGCACCGGCTGGACGGCGATCGTGCCAAAGCGCCGGTCGCGCAGCCGGAACTGCCGCACCGCATCACCCAGCGCGTCGGGTCCGTAGTCCGGCCACAACACGTTCTGATAGACCAGCTCGGCATAGGCCGCTTCCCACAGGAGGAAGTTCGACAGCCGCTGCTCGCCCGAGGTTCGAACGATCAGATCGACCGGTGGACCACCTGCGGTCGACAGTCCCGCCCCCAGCGTCGCCTCGTCCAGCGGACCGGTCGCCTGCCCGGCCAGCAGCTGGTCGACATACCTCTGGGCCGCATCGACGATGTCGGCCCGGCCGCCGTAGTTGAACGCCACCTGCAGCAGGAAGCGGCTGTTGTGCGCCGTCGTCCGCTCGGCCCGCTCCACGATCGCCGCGATGTCGGCGGGCAGGCCCGTGCGGCGACCCAGAACACGGACCCTGACGCCTTCACGCTCCAGCCGGTTCAGATCGCTGGCCACATAGGATCTGACCAGGCCCATGAGGTCCGAGACCTCTTCCGCCGGCCGACGCCAGTTCTCCGTGGAAAAGCCGAAGACCGTCAGGCAACCGATCCCGAACTCCGGGGCCGCCTGAACCGTCCGCTTCAGCGCCTGGACGCCCTCGCGATGACCCACGGCACGCGGCAGACCGCGGGCCTCGGCCCACCGTCCGTTGCCGTCCATGATCAGGGCGACATGCCGGGGGCCCGCGTTCGGGTCCGGCAGGCCGACGGGATGGGCCGTCATCCGTCTATCCAGTCCTGTCGCAGTCCGAGGGGGCCTCAGACCTGCATGATTTCAGCTTCCTTGGTCTTCAACGCCTCGTCGATACGCTTGATGGCCGCATCGGTATCCTTCTGGACCTCGGCCTCCATCTTCTTCTGCTCGTCCTGGCTGATATCCCCGGCCTTCTCGGCCTTCTTGAGATCATCGTTGGCGTCGCGACGCACGTTGCGGACGGCGATCTTCTGCTGCTCGGAATATTTCCCGGCCAGCTTGGCCAGGTCCTTTCTGCGCTCCTCGGTCAAGGGCGGCACCGGGATCCGCAGGGTCTGGCCGTCCACGATCGGGTTGAGGCCAAGGCCCGCGGCACGGATGGCCTTTTCCACCGGCCCGACCATGCCCTTGTCCCAGACGTTGACGGAGATCATGCGCGGCTCTGGCACGCTGATCGCGGCCACGGCGTTCAGCGGAGACGTGGAGCCATAGGCTTGGACCTGGACGGGATCCAGCAGGCCGGCGTTGGCGCGGCCGGTGCGCAGCCCCTGGAACTCCTCCCTGAGCGCGTCGACAGCCCTGTCCATGCGGTCGCGATAGGTTTTGAGGTCGGGTTTGGCCATGGCAGGTCTCCGGTTCGTTTCTTCTGGCTTGTCAGGCGGCGGCCACGGGGGCATCGCCGATGACCGTGAAGGTCCCTTCGCCGCTCAGTACCTTACGCAGGGAATCTTCCTCGCGGATCGAGAACACGACGATCGGGATCCTGTTTTCGCGCATCAGGGAAATGGCGGACGCATCCATGACCTTCAGATCGCGGCTCAGCACGTCCTGGTAGGTCAGGGTGTCATAGCGCGTCGCAGACGGGTCCTTCTTGGGATCGGCCGAATAGACCCCGTCGACGGACGTCCCCTTCAGCAAGGCATCGCACCCCATCTCGGCGGCCCGCAGGGCGGCGGCCGTGTCGGTTGTGAAATAGGGATTGCCCGTGCCGGCGGCGAAGATGACGACGCGGCCCTTCTCCAGATGCCGAACGGCCCGTCGGCGGATGTAGGGCTCGGCGATCGCCGCCATGGGGATGGCGCTCTGAACCCGCGTGTTCACGCCCATCTTCTCAAGGGCATTCTGCATGGCCAGGGCGTTCATGACCGTCGCCAGCATGCCCATATAGTCGGCGCTGGCACGCTCCATCCCGGCCGCCGCAGTGGACAGGCCCCGGAAGATGTTGCCGCCGCCGATCACCAGACAGATCTGCACGCCACTCGCGGCCACACTGGCAATGGCCGAGGCGACGGTCTCGACCGTCTTCATGTCGATCCCGTAGCCCTGATCGCCCATCAGGACCTCGCCCGACACCTTCAGCAGCACCTTCTTGTATTTCGCAGGGCTGTCAGCGGGCATGGCGGTCTCGGGCTCAAAGCGGAATCGGGCGGGCCATCATAGACGAAGGGCGCGCGCGGCTTCAAAGCCCAACGCGCCTGTTGTCGATTCAGACGATCCGTCCCCTGTCGAAAGTCTCAGTTTGGTGTCGGAAAGGCGAAGGGATCGCTGACGTTCGGCCGTGTGGGCAGCGGCATCCGGGGCAGGGGCTCGTCGCTGTTCGCGGCGCTCAGCAGCAGCCCGGCCAGGACGACTGCCGCCTGACGCAGGTCGTCCGGCCGCAGGTGATCATAGCTGTCAATGCTCGTGTGGTGCAGGCGGCTGCTGTAGTCCAGCGGATCCTGGATGAACTGGAAGCCCGGAATGCCGACGGTCTGCAGATAGACGTGATCGGTGCCGCCCGACGACCGAAGCGACACCGTCCCGGCCCCCATGCTGGCGAACGGCTCCAGCCATGCCTGCAGCACCGGCGCGGCTGCGACATTGCCCTCGGCGTTGATGCCGCGAATCTTGCCCGAGCCGTTGTCGATGTTGAAATAGGCGACCAGGTCCGAATGGCCCTCACGCGGCTGGACCGGCCAGCGCGCCCGCCAGGTCCGGTTGGCCGGCAGGTTCGCCAGCGCGGGGTCCTCGAGCGGCGCGCGCGTCGCAAGGTGACGGTCGACATAGTCCAGCGATCCCAGCAGGCCCTGTTCCTCGGCATTCCAGAGCGCGAAGCGGATGCCGCGCTTCGGCCGAACGTTCAGGGTCCTCAGGATCCGCGCGGCCTCCATGACCACAGCGGTGCCGGCCGCATTGTCGACGGCTCCATCGGAAGCGACCCAGCTGTCGAAATGGGCTCCCGCCATGACGTATTCACCCGAACGGTCGGTCCCGGGGATGTCGGCCAGAACATTGTAGGCATTGACGTCCTCGTCGTGGAACCGGACCTCGCTCATCAGCTCCAGCCTCGGCGGGGTGTCGGTGAGCGTCAGGCGCGCCAGTCGGCGATAGTCCTCGGCCGCCAGTTCCATGCCCGGCAGGCGCGGCGTCTGGTCGACCTGGTACAGATAACCCGTGCCGTGCAGCAGGCCCCCGTCGCGCTGGGACATGCGCACCCAGGCGACAGCGCCCTCCTCGGCGAGGAAGGCATCAAGGCGCGCGGCAAAGTCAGCGTTGCCGCCCCTCAGGGCGCGCTCGGCAGCCGCGGGATCCGGCTGGGGCAGGACATAGGCCCGGCGTTCGGCCAGTTCCTCGTCCGTCCAGCGACGGAAGGCGGGCTCGGTCGGCTCCGAGCCTGTGTTCGGCGCGCTGACCATCACGATCTTGCCGGCCAGCTTGCCGCGCCACTGCTCGAACTGACCCGCGCTGGTGATCGGCGCGAGGATGACGTCACCGCTGACCACGCCCTCCGTGCCGGGGGTCCAGGCGATCGGAATGGCACGAAGGTCGATAGGCCGGGGCGCAGTCATGCGCGCGCTGGACCGCACGATCGACCAGCCCCGCCCGAAGGCGAAACCCTCGGCGCGCACGTTCGACAGGCCCCACTCCCGGAACTGCGCCTGGGTCCACCGCTCGGCCTCGCGCATCTGGGGCGAGTTGGTCAGTCGCCCGCCGATCCGGTCGGTCAGATGCGCGGCCGTCTGCATCACCTGGGAATGGTTGAAGCCCTGGTCGATGATGCCGTTGATGGCGACGCGGTCGACGGCCTGGGCCTGGGCGGAACCCGCCACCAGCATGGCGACGGCGGAAACAGCGGCGAGAAGACGGACCAAAAGAGCACCCCCAAATCAATCAGGTCGGCATTTGACCCGAGACCGTCGGGGCCGCAATCCCAAAGCGAAAGGGGCCGGCGATCGCTCGCCGGCCCCTCCCTGTCTCATTCGCGGATCCCGGATCAGGCCTGGGGCGCGATCATCGAGGCGACTTCCGAGGCGAAGTCCGGTCCCTCGACCTTCTCCACGCCTTCGCCCAGCGCCAGGCGGACGAAGCCGGCCAGGTGCAGGCCGGGCGCGCCCAATTCCTTGCCCGTGTCGGCGACCAGCTGCTCGATGGTCACGTCGGGGTTCATGACGAACGGCTGCTTGGTCAGCACCACGTCCTTCTGGAATTTGTTGATCTGGCCTTCCACGATCTTGGCGATCATGGCGTCCGGACGGCCTTCTTCCTTGGCCTTCTCGGTCAGGACCTGACGCTCCTTCTCGACCGCGGCGGGGTCCAGGTCATCGGTGTTCAGCGAAAGCGGTGCAGTCGCGGCCACGTGCATGGCGATCTTGCGGCCCAGCTCGCGCAGGGCGGTCTTGTCGCCACCGCCGTGCAGGGCGACCAGCACGCCGATGCGGCCCACGCCCGGCGACACGGCGTTGTGGACGTAGGAGGCGACGACGCCCTCGTCGACCGACAGGCGGGCGGCGCGGCGCAGCTGCATGTTCTCGCCGATGGTGGCGATCATCTGGGTCACTTCGTCCTGGACGGTCTTGCCGCTCTCCAGCTCGGCGCCGTGCAGGCCCTCCAGCGTGGCGTGCTCCAGGCCCAGCTGGGCGAAGGACTTGGCGGCGTTCTGGAACAGCTCGTTGCGCGCGACGAAATCGGTCTCGGCGTTGAACTCGATGGCGGCGCCGACTTCACCGGCTCCGACTTCCTTGGACGCCACGGCCACCAGACCCTCGGCGGCGACGCGGTCGGCCTTCTTGGCGGCCTTGGACAGGCCTTTGGCGCGCAGCCAGTCGATGGCGGCGTTGATGTCGCCGTCGGTTTCCTGCAGCGCCTTCTTGCAGTCCATCATGCCGACGCCGGACTTGGCGCGCAGTTCCATGACGAGGGCAGCGGTGATCTCGGCCATTTCTGGTCTCCTTGGGTCTTCGAATGCGGTTGAGGCCGGGGGTTAGCCCGGCCTGATGTCAGTTTCTCGACAAACTCAAATCCGCTCATCCCCGCGAAAGCGGGGACCCGGTGCTTTTGGCAGGCGCGATCTGCGAGGTGCGCCGGCGAACCGCCACCTTGCCTCGCAAAAGGACGGGGTCCCCGCTTTCGCGGGGATGAGCGGAAAAGACTTAGGCGACGGTCTCTTCGGTCTCGGCAGCCGGGGCTTCCTCGGTGGCCTCAGCCTCGCCCGAAGCGGCCAGCATTTCCTCGGCAACGGCCTCGGCACCCGCGGGGGCCGCGTCAGCTTCGACCGGAGCCGAGGCTTCGCGCAGCATCGGCTCTTCCGGGTTTTCCATCGCGCCCAGGTCGACACCCGAGGCCGAGGCTCCGGCGGCCAGCCCGTCCAGCACCGCGTCGGCGATCAGATCGCAATAGGTCTGGATGGCGCGCGCGGCGTCGTCATTGCCCGGGATCGGATAGGTGATGCCGTCGGGATCGGAATTGGTGTCCAGGATGGCGATGATCGGGATGTTCAGCTTGCGGGCCTCAAGGATGGCGATCGCCTCCTTGTTGGTGTCGATCACGAACATGATGTCAGGGATCGAGCCCATGTCCCGGATGCCGCCCAGCGACAGTTCCAGCTTGTCCTTCTCGCGCGCCAGGTTGACCAGTTCCTTCTTGACCCGGCCTTCGCCGCCGCGCTCCAGAATGCCTTCCAGCTCGCGCAGGCGGGCGATCGAGCCCGAAACGGTCTTCCAGTTGGTGAGCGTGCCGCCCAGCCAGCGGTTGTTCATATAGTACTGGGCGCAGCGCTTGGCGGCCTCGGCGACCGGCTCGGCGGCCTGGCGCTTGGTGCCGACGAACAGGACGCGACCGCCCTTGGCGGCCACGTCGCGCACAGCGACCAGGGCCTGGTGGAACAGCGGCATCGACTGCGACAGGTCGATGATGTGGATGTTCGAGCGCGATCCGAAGATGTAGCGCTCCATCTTCGGGTTCCACCGGTGCGTCTGGTGGCCGAAGTGCGCGCCGGCTTCAAGCAGGGTGCGCATGGAGAATTCAGGCAGAGCCATCTGTATTCAGTCCTTTTTCCGATTGATCCGCCGCGGGCGCTATAAGGACCCAGCCGGGCCCCTCGGAACGGCCGGGTCCGGGATGTCTCCCCGAACCCCGCCACGCCTCGCGTGTGAAGTGGCGGGGCTTCTAGGCTCAGACCGCTGAAATAGCAACCCTCTCCCGTCGGGAAAGGGCTTGAGCGCCCGAGGGCGGTCAGGCGATCGGCCTTGCGCGACCCGAAGGGCGGCGCGAAGCAGCCAAAGGGTGAGGGGCTGCCTCGGGGCCATTCCCACCGCCCGACCTTCATCCGTCCGCTTCGCGTCCACCTTCTCCCAACGGGAGAAGGAAAGCTCCTCTAGGCATCCTCCAGCATCAGCACGCCCGGCGCGGACTTCAGGGCACCCCTCAGCGCCCCGTCCAGCCGGTAGCGGCCCGGCAGCCTCAGTTCGATCTCGCGGCGACCGTCCAGCGAGGCGACCAGGGTGATCTCGCCACCCTTTCCTTTCGCCTCGGCCCGCGACAGCCGGGCCTGGATCGCCGCCGGGTCGGTGCCGCGCGACGAGACATGGACACGAAGCCCGGCAACCGCGTCATCGACAATCGTGTCCAGCGGCCGAATCTCGTCGGCGAAGAACCGGACCTCGCCGTCCGCCGACTTGGCCCGCACCCGCACCAGCAAGGCCGCCCCCACTTCCAGCATTTCGCGGCTCGTCCTGAGCAGGTCCGCTCCGACCAGACATTCGAACTCGCCGGTCGGATCGGAGAAGGCGCAGAAGGCGAATTTCTCGCCGGTCTTGGCGCTGGCCCGCTCCTGTCGACGGCGCACCACGCCGGCCATCAGGAAGGCGGTGTCGCCCTGTTCGGCCCTGAGCACGGCCTCGGCGACGAAGGTGACGCGCTTTCTCCGCAGCGCGCCCTCCATGTCCTCCAGCGGGTGGCCGGACAGGTAGAACCCCACAGCCGACAGTTCGTGGTCCAGCCGCTCGGGCCCCACCCACGGCTCGACCTCCTTCAGCCGCGGCCGCGCCGCGCTGGCCTGATCGGCCCCGAACAGCGAGACCTGCGACGAGGCCCGCTCGGCCGCCACGCTCTGGCAATAGGCCATCAGCACATCGGCCTGGTCGAACAGCTGTCGCCGGTTGGGATGGATGCTGTCGAACGCCCCGGACTTGGCCAGCCCCTCCAGCGCCCGCTTGTTCACGCTGCGCGGATCGACCCGCTCGAGGAAGTCGAAGATGTCGGTGAACCGCCCGCCGGTCTCGCGCACCTCGACCACATGCTTCATCGCCTCCAGGCCGACGTTCCTGATGGCCCCCAGGGCATACAGCACCGCCCCCGTCTCGCCTTCCCAAGACACGTCGAAATCGGCCGAGGAGGCGTTCACGTCCGGGGCCCGGACCGGCACGCCGAACTTCCTCGCATCCTGATAGAAGACCGCCAGCTTGTCGGTGTTGGACAGGTCCAGCGACATCGAGGCGGCGAAGAACTCGACCGGGTGGTTCGCCTTCAACCAGCCGGTCTGGTAGCTGATCAGGGCATAGGCCGCCGCGTGGGACTTGTTGAAGCCGTAACCGGCGAACTTGGCCACCAGGTCGAAGATGCCGCCGGACTGGGCTTCCGGCACAGACTGGTCCGAGGCCCCCTTGATGAAGCGGGCCTTCTGGACGTCCATCTCCTCCTTCTTCTTCTTGCCCATGGCCCGGCGCAGAAGGTCGGCCTCACCCAGCGAATAGCCCGCCAGGATCTGGGCGATCTTCATCACCTGCTCCTGATAGATGATGACGCCATAGGTCTCCGACAGCGTCTCCTTCAGGCTGGGATGCAGGTAATCGACCTCGGCCCGGCCGAACTTCCTGTCGATGTAGGTGTCGATCATCTCCATCGGCCCGGGTCGATAGAGAGAAATCAGCGCGGTGATCTCCTCGATGGAGGCGCACCGCATCTTCCTCAGGGTGTCGCGCATCCCCTGGGATTCCAGCTGGAACACCCCCACCGTCTGGCCCGAGGCCATCAGCTCATAGGTGGCCGGGTCCTCCAGCGGCAGCAGGTTGAAATCGACCGCCGCGCCACGCCGCGACAGATAGCCGTGCGCCCGGTCCAGCACCGTCAGGGTCTTCAGGCCCAGGAAGTCGAACTTCACCAGCCCCGCAGGCTCGACCCATTTCATGTTGAACTGGGTCGCAGGGATATCCGAACGCGGGTCCTGGTACAGAGGCGTCAGTTCGACCAGCGGCCGGTCGCCGATGACGATGCCCGCCGCGTGGGTCGAGGCGTTGCGGTACAGCCCCTCCAGCTCCAGCGCCGTTTCCAGCAGGGTCGCCACCGCCGTGTCGTTATCACGTGCCTCCCGTAGGCGCGGTTCGATCTCGATGGCCTGGGCAAGCGTCGTGGGGTTGGCCGGGTTGTTCGGGATCATCTTGGCCAGCCGGTCGACCTGACCCAGGGGCATCTGCAGCACCCGGCCGACGTCCCTCAAAACGGCCCTCGCCTGAAGCGTGCCGAAGGTGATGATCTGGGCGACCCGGTCGCGGCCGTAGCGCTCCTGCACATAGCCGATCACCTCTTCCCGCCGCTCCTGGCAGAAGTCGATGTCGAAGTCGGGCATTGAGACCCGCTCGGGGTTCAGGAACCGCTCGAACAGCAGGCCGAACCGCAGGGGGTCGAGGTCGGTGATGGTCAGGGCCCAGGCCACCAGAGACCCCGCCCCCGATCCCCGCCCCGGCCCCACCGGGATCCCGTGGGACTTCGCCCATTTGATGAAGTCCGACACGATCAGGAAATAGCCAGGGAAACCCATCTGGACGATGATCCCGACCTCCCACTCCAGCCGGGTCCAGTATTCGGCCTCGGGCGCGGCGGGCGTGACCAGTTTCAGCCGCGCCTTCAGGCCCTCGCGCGCCTGATGCATCAGCTCGTCGGGCTCGGTGCGGCCTTCGCCGGCGTCGAAGCGCGGCAGGATCGGCGGATGGGTCTGGACAAGGAAGGCGCAGCGCCGCGCGATTTCGATCGTCGTGTCGCAGGCCTCGGGCAGATCGGCGAACAGGGCCCGCATCTCGGCGGCCGAGCGGAAGTAATGCTGGTCGGTAATGCGACGCCGGTCTTCCTGGCCGGTGAAGGCCCCGTCGGCGATGCACAGCAGGGCGTCGTGGGACCGCGCCTGCTCGCGTCGGGCGTAGTGGACGTCATTGGTGGCGACCAGCGGAACGTCGGCCCCATAGGCCCATTCGACCAGCCCCCGCTCGGCCGCCGCCTCGTCCGGCAGGCCGTGGCGCTGCAGCTCGACATAGAAGCGATCGCTGAACACCCGGGCCATTTCGGCCAGGGTCGCGGCGGCCTCCCGGGGCCTTGACTGCACGAACGACGGATCGACCGGCCCGTCAGGCCCCCCTGACAGCAGGATCAGTCCTTCCGACCGCGCCGCGACCTCGGCCCAGGCGACGTTAGGCTCTTCGTCGCCGGCCTCGAGATAGGCCATGGACGACAGGGCGCACAGGTTCCGCCATCCCGCCTCGGTCTGGCAGATCAGGACCACGGTCGGGATCCTGGCCCAACGTTCGGCCCGCCGCCCGCCGATCCCGGTGACCGGCAGGGCGCAGGCGATCAGCGGCTGGACCCCCGCCCCCTTGGCGGCCTCGGAAAACTCCAGCGCCCCGAACAGATTGGCCCGGTCCGCCACGCCGACCGCCGGCATGCCCTGATCGGCCGCCAGCTTTCCGACCTTGCCCGCCTTGATCGCCCCTTCCAGCAACGAGTAGGCCGAGCGGACGCGGAGGTGGACGAAGCCGTGGGATGGCTCAGACATCCTGCCCTCCGACGCCCTTCGCTTCGCCTCCGGACTCCCCTTCTCCGCTCATCCCCGCGGAAGCGGGGACCCAGTCCCTGGCATCCAGCAGATTTCCGAGCCGGTACTCATCGATCAAATCGCGCCATCCCGGATTGACGGACTCGATCAGCTCCAGCTTCCAGACCCGAAGCCACTTCTTGATCCGCCGCTCCCGCGCAAAGGCCGCATCCCGGCTCTCATGGATCTCGTACCAGACCAACCGGTCCACGCCGTAACGAGCCGTGAACCCGTCGAACGTCTTCTGCCTATGCTGATGTACCCGGTCCGTCAGGTCCTCGGTCGAGCCGGTATAGATCGTCCCGTTCCGCCCGTTCGCCACGATGTAGGTGAAAAAGCCCATCGGTATTGGTTCGCGGCTCTCACTGGGTCCCCGCTTTCGCGGGGATGAGCGGAAAGGGGAGGATCAGCGACTCATCTCGCCAGCAGGGCGACCTGCCACACCATCCAGACAAAGCCGCCGCACGATGCAAGCGACAGCGTCTCTCGAACCACCTTGGTCATCGCCTTATCCCCAGAATGAATGTTCCGGGATTGTTCTATGTTGCGGATTTGTTCTCGTCAACACCATCGCTACGGTCGTTCCACAAGATTACCCCCGCGACCGCTCCACCGTATCCACGCTCGGGTTGGCCCTCAGCGCCGCCATGATGGTCGTGGCGTGCTTGGCGTCCGCAACCTCCACATCCAGGTCGACGTCGAAGAAGTCCGACTGCCGGTGGGCCATCTTCAGGTTCAGGATGTTGCCGCCCGCCTCGCCGATCACCGTGGCCACCTGTCCCAGAACCCCCGGCGCGTTCTGGATGGTGGCGCGGAAGCGGGCCATGCCGACCACGCCCTGGTCGGCCTGGGGCGTCCATTGCAGGTCGTTCCAGACGCTGTCGTCGTCGGCAAAATCGGCCAGCTTCTGGCAGTCGATGACGTGAACTGTCAGGCCCCGCTCGGGCTCCAGGATGCCGACGATGCGGTCGCCCGGCACGGGGGTGCAGCATTCGCCGAAATGGATCGAGACGCCGGGCGTCAGCCCGCCGCCCCGCACGAACAGCCGTGCCTTGTCGGCAGCGATCCGCTTCCGGTCCGACCCGGCCGACAGCGTGCCCTTCAGGGCCGGGAACAGGGTCTCGGCGACCTTGTTGGCGGACAGCCGCCCGCGCCCGATCGCGTCGAACAGGTCGTCCTCGGTCGCCATGACCAGGGTCTCGAGCGCCGGGGTCAGTTTGACGTCGGACAGGGCCTTGCCCGCCCGCAACAGGGTCTGCTCCAGCGTGTTGCGGCCCAGCTTCTGGAACTCGTCACGCTCGGATGAGCGGATGTGGCGGCGGATCGCTGACCGGGCGCGGCCCGTGACCGTCAGCGAGCGCCAGTCCGCCGGGGCCTCGCGCTTCTTGCCGCGGATGATCTCGACCACGTCGCCGTTCTGGAGCCGGGTGCGCATCGGCTTCAGCTCGCCGTTGATCTTGGCCCCCACCGCCGTATCGCCCACCTCGGTGTGGACGCCATAGGCGAAGTCCAGCGGCATCCCCCCCTGCGGCAGGGTGATCAGCCGGCCCTTGGGCGTGAACACGAACACCTGATCCAGATACATCTCCAGCTTGGCGTGCTCGACCCAGTCCTCGCCGCCCTCGCCGTGCTCGATGACCTGAACCAGGTGGCGCAGGTTCTGCAGGGGGTCGCGCCCCCCTTCCCGCTCCATCGCCTCCTGATCGAAGCCATAGGCCTTGTTCTTGTAAGCCCAGTGCGCCGCCACCCCGTCCTCGGCCACCCGGTCCATGGCCTCCGTGCGGATCTGCATCTCGATACGCAGGCCCCCCGGGCCCACCACCGTCGAGTGCAGCGAACGGTAGTTGTTCGACTTGGGCGTCGAGATAAAGTCCTTGAACCGCTCGGGCACCATCGGCCAGGCGCGATGGATCACGCCCAGCGCCCGGTAGCAGTCGTCCTCGCTCTCCAGCAGGACGCGGAAGCCATAGATGTCGGACAGGGACGAAAAGCCGACCGACTTCCGCTGCAGCTTGCGCCAGATCGAATAGGGCGTCTTCTGCCGGCCATAGACCCGGGCCTTGATGCCGGCCTCGGACAGGACCTGCTGGATCTCGGTCGCCACGACCTCGGTCGCCCGCCCATGCTCCAGCTTCAGAGCCTCCAGCCGCCGCTCGATGGCCGTGCGAGCGGTGGGATTCAGGTGCTCGAACGCCAGCTCTTCCAGTTCCGACGCGATGGAATGGATGCCGATCGACCGGCCCAGCGGCGCATAGACCTCCAGCGTCTCGCGACTGATCCGTTCGCGCTTCTCGGGCTTGACGTATTTCAGCGTCCGCATGTTGTGCAGACGGTCGGCCAGCTTGACCAGAAGCACCCGCACGTCGCGGCTGATGGCCAGGATGAACTTTCGCAGGTTCTCGGCCTGGCGTGTGTGCTCGGCCTGCAGCTCCAGCCGGCTCAGTTTGGTCACCCCCTCGACCAGGACCGCGACCTCCTCGCCGAACATGTGGGCGATGTCGTCCCGGGTCGCCGAGGTGTCCTCGACCACATCGTGCAGCAGGGCCGTCACGATCGTGGCCGTGTCCAGCTTGTAGTCGGTCAGGATGCCCGCGACCTGGATCGGATGGGCGAAATAGGGGTCGCCCGAGGCCCGCAGCTGCGAGCCGTGCATCTTCATCGCATAGACATAGGCCCGGTTCAGCAGGGCCTCGTCGGCGGTGGGGTCATAGGCCCTGACCGCCTCGATCAGCTCGAACTGGCGCAGGACCGGAATGCGTTTCGCCGCCTGCGTGTCCGCAGACGGCGATGCAAGATCACTGGCAATGGGAGTCGGCGGCGGGGTCGAACCGGACCGCGCCGGGAGGATGGTGATACCGTTGGCGGGTTCGGCCGTCAGTACCGCTCCTCCTGGCCGCCGTCCCGGTCGCTCTGCAGCGCGCGGATCAGCTCGGCCTCGGCCATGTTCATGTGCTGGGGCTCGGCCAGCAGGCCGACGATCTCGGCCTCGTCTTCGGCCTCGGTGCGCTCGTCGACGCGCTGCAGGGCCACCACGACCGTCTCGGTCAGCTCGTCCGGCTTGACGGTTTCCTCGGCGATTTCGCGCAGGGCCACGACGGGGTTCTTGTCGTTGTCGCGATCGATGGTCAGGGCCGCGCCGTTGGCGATGGCGCGCGCGCGGTTGCCGGCCAGCAGAACGAGGCCGAACCGGTTGGGGACTCTCTCGATGCAATCTTCGACGGTAACGCGAGCCATGGGAATCCTTCGGGGCGGGAAGAACCGCGTTGCATACAGATGGTGAGCCGTTTGTGCAACGCCACACGGGCGGTTTTGGGGCGTCCCTTTCATTCCGCTCATCCCCGCGAAAGCGGGGACCCAGTGCTTTGGACGATGACTGCCTGAAGGTCAGAGATCGCCCTCAATCCCCAACGCCCTGCCTCACTTCAGAACTGGGTCCCCGCTTTCGCGGGGATGAGCGGAAGAATGGGATGGGACGAGCCTCGCGTCCGTCCCCACCAGCGCCGCCTTCGCCAGAGCCTCCGCCGTCTCCCCCAGCACCGGATGCACCCACCCCGGCACGATCTCCGCCAGCGGCCCCATGACGAACAGCCGCTCCGCCGCGCGCGGATGCGGCAGGATCAGGCCCCCGCTGCCCCCCTGCTCCCTCCCATAGGCGATCAGGTCCAGGTCCAGCGTCCGCGGCGCATTCCTCGCCCCCCGCGTCCGCCCGAACGCCTCCTCGATCCGCCCCAGCGCGGCCATCAGGGCATGCGGGTCATGCGCCGTCCGCACCCGGACCACCCCGTTCAGGAAGGGCGGATCGGCCGGATCGGGCCAGGCCTCGGACCGCCACCAAGACGAGCGCGCCACCACATCGATCCCCTCGGCCCGGAACCGCGCCAGGGCCGCCTCCAGCGCCTCGGTGCAGTCGGCCCAGACCCCCTTGTCATTGCACCCGAGGGCGACGATCACTGCGGCGTCCAGATCGAGGTTGCCGTCGATATTGACGCTGACCGGGACGCCCATTTCAGCAGACGGAATACTCATGACGCTCTACCCGACCGATCGCCTCGCCCTGTTCATCGACGGGGCCAATCTTCATTCGGCGACCAGGGCCCTGAACGCCGACCTCGACTTCCGGCGGATGCTCGAGGGCTTCCGGGACAAGGCCGTCCTGGTGCGCGCCTATTATTACACGGCGGTGGTCGAGGGCGAAGAGTTCTCGGCGGTCCGCCCTCTCGTCGACTGGCTGGGCTACAACGGCTTTTCGGTCGTGACCAAGCCGGCCAGGCGGTTCACCGACGCCCAGGGCCACAGCCGGATCAAGGGCAATATGGATATCGAGATCGCGGTCGACATGCTGGAGCTCGCGCCCCGCATCGACCACGCCATCCTGTTCTCCGGCGACGGCGACTTCCGCCGTCTGGTCCAGGCGGTCCAGGCCCACGGAACCCGCGTCACCGTCGTCTCGACCCTGAAGACCCAGCCACCCCAGATCGCCGACGAGCTGCGCCGTCAGGCGGATGACTTCGTGGAACTGGCCGACCTGATGATCGACTACGGCCGGCCGAGGGGGGAGCGGCAGTGATCTTCTCTTTTCCGCTCATCCCCGCGAAAGCGGGGACCCAGTTCTGTTGTGTGGCAGGATATCCGGGATTAGCAGCGTGCAAGCCTGTGCAGAGCCATCGCCCAAAGCACTGGGTCCCCGCTTTCGCGGGGATGAGCGGAGATTTGGGATGACCCCCGAGCCCCCCCGCGACTGCCCTCTCTGCCCGCGTCTCGTCGCCTACCGCGCCGAGAACGCGGCCCGGAACCCGGACTGGTGGAACGGCCCGGCCCCCTCCTTCGGCGACCCGGAGGCGCGCCTGCTGATCGTCGGCCTCGCCCCCGGCCGCACCGGTGCCAACCGCACCGGCCGCCCCTTCACCGGCGATGGCGCGGGCGTGATCCTTTATGACACCCTGCTCAAGACCGGGTTCGCCACCGGCTGCTACGACGCCCGGCCCGACGACGGCCTGACGCTCATCGACTGCATGATCACCAACGCCGTCCGCTGCGCCCCGCCGCTCAACAAGCCGATGCCCGCCGAGGAAACCACCTGCCGCCCCTTCCTGATCGACCGGCTGGCCGCGCTTCCCCGGCTCAAGGTCATCGTCACCCTGGGCGACATCTCGCGAAAGAATGTGCTGAAGGCCCTGGGCCTGCCCGCCTCGGCCGCGCCGGCGGGCCATGGCGTGGAGGCCCCCGTCGGCCCCTACGTCCTGCTCAACAGCTATCACTGCTCCCGGCTGAACACGAACACCGGCCGGCTGACGCCTGCCATGTTCGAGGCCATCTTCCAGCGCGCCCGGGCCCTGATCGACGCCTGATGGTGAAGGCGCACTAACCCCGCCCGTCGCGCCACTGTTGTTCGCCGGACACACGAATCACATGCGGTTCGTGCTAGGGGAACCCAAGCGGAACGTCCCCGCCACGCTTGCGTTTGAACGGTTCAGCCGGGAGGGGCTGCCATGCGTAACAAACCCAGTCTTTTCACCGCGAACGAGCGCCGTATTGCGCTCCTCGCCCTGCTCGGGGCCGCCGTTCTGGCCTTCAGCCTGATGGCGCTCGAGGGGGCTCTTCGCCCCTCGCTCGGCCTCTACGGATCGACGACCTCGGCCCCCAGCCTGCCCGACGTCATCGACGCCCGGCCGCTGGCGAGGCTCTAGGGACTGACGAACGCCGCGGCCGAATATCCTCCGGTTGCAGTTCTTCGAAGGTGATCGTAGGGTTTCTGCCTGCCGCATCCACACGGAGTTCTGCCGGTGCTGACCCCGACGCTCGCTGTCCTCGCGCTCCTGTCGTCCAGCCCGGAGGCCGGGACTGACCGGCGGATGCCGCCCGTCGTTCAGGACCCGCCGGCGACCACGCTCGAAGACGTCGTCGTCGACGGGCGCCGTCTGGATCAGGCCATCGACGATTTCGTCGCCGACATCGTCGCCCCGCCGGTGGGTCGTGGCCCGGCGCGCTGGCATCGGCGGGTCTGCGTGGGGGCCATCAACTTCCGCACGGAGGTGGCCCAGGCGCTGGTGGATCAGGTCTCCTTCGTCGCGGCGGAGGCGGGCCTCGAGATCGGCGAGCCGGGCTGCAGCGCCAACATTCTGATTGTCGGCACCGAGGACGGATCGGCGCTCGCTGGCGGGCTCGTGGAGCGCGCGCCTCGCGCCTTCCGCCCGGTCTACAGTGGCGCGGCGCGCAGCAGCGAGGCGCTTGAGAGGTTCGTTGCGACGGATGCCCCGGTCCGCTGGTGGCACGTCAGCCTGCCCGTCAACCGCGAAACCGGTGCCCCCGCAGTTCGATTGCCGGGCGATCTCGACCCTCGATTCGTCAGGGGCGAAGGCCGACTGCGCACAGGAGTGCGTAATGACCTGCTCAAGGTCTTCATCATTGTGGATGTATCGGCCGCCGCAGGCGTCGATGTGCGTCGCCTGGGGGATTACGTCGGCATGGTGGCGCTGGCCCAGATCGATCCGGAGGCCGACCCGTCCAGCTACGACACCGTCCTCAACCTGTTCGACGCGCGCGACAGCCAGCGCGGCCTGACCGACTGGGACCGCTCCTATCTGGAGTCGCTCTACGGGGCCGAACTGAACGCGCGGGCCCCCAATCAGCAGGGCGGCGAAGTCTCGTCCTCCATGTACCGCGACCTGCGCAACGCCCCGCCGGCCGAGGACACCGAAGCCGATGGCGCGGCAGACCCGACCCCCTGATCGCGAAAATTTCGAGCCGCCCTCGAAACGCTACGTCCGGAACTGACGCAGGCATCGCCCAGACTGGTCCCAACCCGGTCCTTGACATCGTCCATCCTCGAAGAGGCCAGACGCGCCTGCTTGAGACACGCAAGACGTGTAATTCAGACCATTCAGACGTTTCAGACACGATTCCAGGTCTGAAATCCGGTCGACAAGGGTCCGCCGGACGTCCCGGTCCGCCGATTTCGCACGTTTCAGACGGTTCGCACCCTGTCTGCGAGTCTGAAATCCGGCCCGGTCAGCCCTCGTCAGATCAGCCCTTGTCCCGCATCAGCCGGGCCTTGTCTCTCGCCCAGTCGCGGTCGGCACTGGCCTCGCGCTTGTCGTGCAGCTTCTTGCCCTTGGCGAGCGCGATCTCCAGCTTGGCCTTGCCGTCGTCGTTCAGATACAGCCGCAGCGGGATGATGGTCTGTCCGTCCTTCTGCACCGCCCCGATCAGCTTATCGATCTGCTTTCGGTGCAGCAGCAGCTTCCTCGGCCGGCGCGGCTCGTGGTTGAAACGGTTGGCCTGGGCATAGGGCGGGATGTCGGCGTTGATCAGCACGATCTCGCGCCCCTCCACCGCCGCATAGCTCTCGGCGATATTGGCCCGACCCATGCGCAGCGCCTTGATCTCGGTGCCCAGAAGCATGATCCCGGCCTCGAGGTTGTCCTCGAGGAAATAGTCGAACTTGGCGCGGCGGTTCTCGGCGATCACCTTGGCCTTGGTGATCGGGGCTTTCTCCCCGGATTTTTTGGGGGCGGGTGCCATCGCTACAGGCCTGCCGCGGCCATGGCCGCATCGATCAGCGGCCGCGCCTCGGCCCGCGTCGGCACCAGCGGCAGCCGCACCTCTTCGGTGCACAGGCCCATCCGCGACAGGGCGTATTTGGCCGGCGACGGAGAGGCATCCACGAACAGGGCCCGGTGCAGGCCGATCAGCCGGTCCTGCCACGACCGGGCGAGCGCCAGATCCCCCGCCTGAAGCGCGTTCCACAGGGCCACCATGGCCTCGGGCGCGACGTTCGAGGTGACCGAGATCACCCCGACCCCGCCGTGGGCGCAGTAGCCGAGGAAGCTGGCGTCATCGCCCGAGATCAGGTCGAACTGCCCCGTGATGTTGGCCCGCATCCAGCTGACGCGGCCCATATCGCCGGTCGCGTCCTTGATGCCGACGATGTTCGGATGGACCGCCAGCTCGGCCACCGTCTGGTCCGCCAGATCGACCCCCGTCCGGCCGGGGACGTTGTACAGCAGCACCGGCAGCTGGACGCCTTCCGCGATCGCCTCGAAATGCGCCTTCAGCCCTGCCTGCGAGGGCCGGTTGTAATAGGGCGTGACGACCAGGGCCCCGTCGGCCCCGACGGTCTTGGCGTGGCGCACCAGTTCGATGGCCTTGCCCGTCGCCGAGGCCCCCGCGCCGGCGATCACCCGCACGCGCCCGCGCGCCAGCGCGACGCAGCGTTCGACCAGAGCCTTGTGCTCCTCCGTGGTCAGTGTGGCGCTTTCCCCGGTCGTGCCGACGGGCACGACGCCGTGCACGCCCGCGGCGATCTGGCGCTCCAGCAGAGCCTCAAATGCGGCCTCGTCCACGTTTCCGTCACGAAGAGGTGTGATCAGGGCGGTGATCACGCCCTTGAACAAGGGGGCGGTCATTGGAACAGTCGAACCTTGCGTGGGGGACGGGCGGCATTCGCCGCTTCAGGAGCGCGAGAGGGTAGGTTGCCGGGGTCGAACCCGCAACTGTCACATATGGGGATCGGACACTTGATGCTTGCGACCAGCCTGGCGGCCCTCATCGCCGCCCTCGCGCCGATTCCGCAATCGACCGCCGACCTGAACCGTCAGGGCACCCCCTACGTCCAGTCGGGCACCGCCCTGCCCACGGCCGGCTATCAGGCCCGCGTCCTGAGCGACGCCGACACCGCCCTGTTCCGCCAGGGTCTGGCCGCCGCCCGCGCCCGCGACGTGGCCGGCACCCGCAATGCCATTTCCGCCATCGGCGATCCGACGGCGCGGAAACTGATCGAATGGGCCCTGATCGACACCTCGGCCGAACAGCTCTCTTTCGCCGAACTGTCCCCGGACATCCGCGCCCTCGACGGCTGGCCCCGGGCTGACTCTCGCCTCGGCGCCGGAGAGCGGGCGCTGGACCGCGCCGGTGCCGGCCCCGACGCCGCCCTCGCCTTCTTCGGCGAGCGCCGTCCGACCACCGTCGAGGGTGCCATCGCCCTGGCCGACGCCTGGGAACAGCGCGGTCGCACGAGCGAGGCTCGCGCCCTGATCGGCGAATGGTGGCGCACCCGCAGCTTCGACGCTGCCGCCCAGACGCGTATCCTCGGCCGCTGGGGTGCCTGGCTGACCCAGGCCGACCACGAGGCCCGGCTGAACATGCTGCTGCTGGGCCCCCATGGTCCCGCGACGCGGGCCATGGTCGCCTATGTCTCGCCCGAGCGTCAGGCCATTGCCAACGCCGCCCTGACCCTGCGCTCGGCCTACAGCGCCGACGGCGTGGTGGCCAACCTTTCGCCGTCGCAGGCCGTCGAGCCGGTGATCGCTTTTGAACGCGCCCGCATCCTCCGCGCCGCCGGCCGCCAGTCCGAGGGCTTCGCCATTCTCGCCGCCCTGCCCCCGGCCCCTTCGCACACGGACGGCCAGAACAGTCTGTGGAGTGAACGCCGCAACTACTTCCTCGACGCCCTGGAGCGCCGCGAATGGCGCGCGGCCTACGAGTCCATGGCCGGTCACGGCTTCCCGTCGGGCGAGCGCAAGGTCGACGCCGAGTTCTTCGCCGGCTGGGTCGCCCTGACCAAGCTCAATGACGCCGCCCGGGCCTCCGGCCATTTCGAGACCCTGCGCCAGTCGTCCCAGACGCCGATCACCCAGGGCCGCGCCCTCTACTGGCTGGGCCGCGCGGCCGAGGCCCGCGGCGACATGGCTTCGGCACAGAACTACTATTCAGCGGGCGGTCGCCACATCCAGACCTTCTACGGACAGCTGGCGGCCGAGAAGGCCGGCATCACCACCCTGACCCTGCCCGGCGACCCGACCATCACCCCCGCCGATGTCGCCCGCTTCGAAGCCAGTGAACTGGTCCGCGCCACGCGTATCCTGGGCGAAACCGGCGAGATGAGCCTGTACCGGGTCTTCGCCTATCACGCCGATGACGAGTTGCCCGGCGCGACGGATCTGGCCCAGCTCATGGACATGACCCGGGCCTATGGGGACGGCTTCGCGGCCATGATGATCGGCCGCGCCGCCAGCCAGCGCGGCTTTCTCATGCCCGAGCGCCAGTACCCGATCCGCGTTCCGCCCGAGGTGCCGGGCGCGGCACCGGTGGCCTTCAGCCTGGCCATCACGCGCCAGGAATCCAGCTTCGACCCCCGCGCCCGGTCGTCGGCCGACGCGCGTGGCATGATGCAGTTCCTGCCCGCCACCGCCCGGGGTGTGGCCCGCCGCCTCGGCATGCCCTATTCGGCCGAACGACTGTGGGACCCGGACTACAACATGACCCTGGGCAGCTATCACCTCGGCGAGCTGATGAACCAGTTCTCGGGGTCGATGCTGCTCACGACCGTCGGCTACAACGCCGGCCCGGCGCGGGGCCCGCAATGGGTCTCGCGCTGTGGCGATCCGCGCGGCGGCGTCGCGGGCGGCGGGGTCGACCCCGTCGACTTCATCGAGTGCGCCCCCTTCACCGAGACGCGCAACTACATGATGCGGGTCATGGAAAACATGGCGGTCTACAAGGCCCGGCTGAACGGCGGCTCGGCGCCCCTGACCACCTCACAGGACATCGCCCGCGGCTCCAACGGACCGAGGGCCTACGCGCCCTGATGCCGGTGGCGGGTCGCCAGAAGCGGCCCGGCTGGCCCTTCCATCCACCCGGCCTCGATCCCGAACGCCTCGCGCAGGATGTCCGGAGCGAGCGCGGCCAAGGGCTCGCCGTCCGAGATCACAAGGCCGTCCCGCATGACGGCAACGCGGTCCGAATACAGGGCGGCGAGGGTCAGGTCATGCAGGCTCATCATCACGCCGCGACCGGATTCGGCCTGCGACCGCAGATGGGCGAGCACGAAATGCTGGGCGTCGGGATCAAGGCCGGCGATGGGTTCGTCCAGAAACAAGGCCGGACCCGGTGCGCTGACCGCTCTTGCGATCAGGACGCGCGCGCGCTCCCCACCCGACATGTCGCCCACGCCCCGGTCCGCCAGATGGTCGGCATTCACATCCCGGAGGGCACCCACGGCCCGACGGCGACTCTCCGGTCCCGGCAGGAACGGCGTGGACAGGGCGACCACCTCGACCGCCGGCATGTTCCAGGCGATCCGGCGCTCCTGCGGGAGATAGCCGGCCCGTTCGGCACGCTGTCGCGAGGACAGCCGTCGGACATCCTCCCCTTGCAGCTGCGCGACACCCTGCGTGACCGGCAAAAGGCCCAGCAGGGCTCGCAGGGCACTTGTCTTTCCGGCTCCGTTTCGCCCGACCAGACCGACCACCTCGCCGGGCTCAAGCACAAGGTCGGCACCGTTCAGGACCCGGTGCCCTCCCATGACCGCCTCGACGTCCCAAAGGGCGGCGAGGCTCACGACCGCCACTCCCGCGCGGCCCGCCAGGCGATCAGGGCGAACAGGGGGGCTCCGACCAGGGCCGTAAGGACGCCCAGCTTCAGCTCCTGATCGGTCGGGATCAGCCGTGCCAGCAGATCGGCGATCACCAGCATCAGCCCCCCTGCCAAGGCCGAGGGTGCCAGCAGCCGGCCGGGGTCGCCGCGCACCAGACTGCGCACCAGATGCGGGGCCGCCAGTCCGACGAAGCCGATCACCCCCGCAACCGCTACCGCCGCACCGGTCGCCACCGCCGCGGCGAGGACCACCATCGCCCTCAGGGGTCCCAGAGCGACACCCGACGAGGCCGCGACCTCCTCGCCCAGTGTCAGCAACCGCAGACCCCGTCCCGTAACCCCGGCCAGACCCCATGCGACCACAAGCGCCGGAGTGACCCAGGCGACGTCGATCCAGCTGCGGTTCTGCACAGAACCCAGCAGCCAGGACATCACCTCGGCTGTGGCGATCGGGGACGGCGACAGGTTGAACACGAGGGCCGTCACGGCTCCCGCAAGACTGGAGAGGGCGACACCGAAGAGGATCAGCCCCTCCGGCGACGACAGGCGCGTGGCGACCAGTGTCAGAAGAACGCCGGCCAGGGCCGCACCCCCGAGGGCAGCGGCTTCCACCAGGCCCGGTACGGCGGCAGCCCCCAGAACGATGGCCAGGGCCGCCCCCAGCGCTGCCGTCGCCGACACGCCGAGAACGCCCGGGTCCGCCAGCGGATTTCTCAGCAGTCCCTGCAGCAGGGCCCCCGACAGCCCCAGCGCAGCACCCACCACAAAGGCGCAGACGGCGCGCGGGGCCCGGATCTGCCACAGGACCACCCCGACGTCAGAGCCGGGGTCGACCAGAGCCCTCGCATAGTCTCGACCGGGCAGCGCCGTTTCCCCGAACGCCACAGCGAGGACGACTGCGACCAGCAGGCAGGCTGCAAGACCGAGGTTGAGACGGATCACCGCGGCGCACCGGCGGCGACCATGCCGGCTGCGTCCGCCGCAAACCACGCGGGGCAGGCCAGAACGGATCCGGGCAGGTTTGCGACGACCCGGCCTGTCGTCGCCCGGCGCACGACCGGGTGGCGTCCCACCCCTCGCCAATCCGCCCTCAACTGGTCGAAAAACCCGAGCACGAAGCGGCGAGGCGGCCTGAGCGCGATCCGCTCCACGCTGATCGGGCCGAAGCCGGCGAACCCGGCCGCATTGGCATAGCCGCCGGCCCGAAGCACCGCGTCGACCAGCGTTCCCGTTCCGGCCGTGAACCCGCCGGCGGTCAGATAGAGCGCCGATCCCCGACTCCCGGGCGCAGACCCCGAGGTCGCCAACGTCCGGTCCATGCGCTGCATCAGCGGTTCCGCCGCCCCCGGCCGTCCGAGCGCCCGGGCCGCCGCCCGCGTGTTTCGCCGTACACCGGCCATGTCGGCTGCGTCGTCGATCTGTACGATCCGAACGCCCCGCGCCTCGAGCGCACGCAGCAGTCGGTGATCGCCGCCCCAGGTCCGGACCGCGACCTCAGGACGGACCGCGAGGGCGGCCTCCAGCGTCGGGCGCACCCGTGGGCGACCGATCGACGCCGCGCGCATCCACGAGTCGGGATCGTCGGCCCGCGGCGACAGAAACAGCTGCGCCTCCGGTGCGAGGGCCAGGACATATTGATCGGCGCACTGGTCAAGCGACAGGATACGCGACGGTACAGCGGCGATCGCTCCGGCCGGAGCGAGGGCCAGCAGTGTGGCACAGACCGGGACGGCCGCCTTCAAGGCTTGAGGAGCCCGGCGAAGATGGCGTCCAGCAAGGTCCGGACCAGTGTCTTGCGGTCGACCCAGTCGAAATAGGGCTTGGTGATCATCAGCGAGACAATCCCGTGGGCAGAGGCCCACAGGGACTGGGCCACGGCCCGCACGTCGCCCTTCAGCCGGCCCTCGGCCTCGACCGATGCGACAACCGCCTCGAACGAGCGATAGAGCTCGGCTCCCAGCTCCTGGGCCGCGCTTTCGGCGCCCTCGCGCGCCTCCAGCGGTCGGGTCAGATAGATCAGACGGTATGCGTTCGGATTGGCAAACCCGAAGTCGATGTAACCCTCGATCAGTTGTCGCAACCGAACCTCGGGGGCCGCGTCGGCCGCGATGACGGCGGCATTGGCCTCGGTCAGGCGGTGAAAGGCGCTACGGCAGATTTCATGCAGGATTTCGCTCTTCTCGGCGAAATGCATGTAGAGGGCCGTCGACGACAGTCCGACCTCGTCGGCAATGCGCCGGATCGTGGCGCCCTCATAGCCAACCTCGACGAAGATGCGTTCAGCCGCCTCGAGGATTTCCGCCCGACGAGCATGACCCTCGCCTTTTGGCTTGCGGGTCGACCGTCGGAGGGCCGGCGATGCGACGGACAATCGGCCGCTCCAGACAAGGCCGGCGCGGGGTGCGCCGTGGAATGGCCGTGCATAGCGCTGAAGGGCGCCCCAAGCCAACCTCTTGCCCAAGATGCTACTGCAAGTTAGCCCTTTACGATGACCAGGGTTGAAACACCGCCGGGCGACGGGCCGGTGCCGTTTTCCGAACGTGCCGCTCGCCTCGGCTTGACCGGTGGCCAGATCGCGGTGCTCCTGCTGAGTGGCGCGGGCGCGATCTGGGCATGGTGGTCGGACCCGGGTCTGACCGCGGTCCTGACCATTTTCGCGGTCCAGATCGCCTTCCTCCTGACCACCGCCTGGCGCGCCATGCTCCTCGCAGCGAGCCTGAAGAGACCGGCCAAGCTGGAAGCGCCCACCCGGCTGCCGCGCTACACGGTCCTCGTCGCCCTCTACAGGGAGGCTGACGTCGTGCCGCAACTGGTCGAGCGGTTGTCGAGGATTGACTATCCCCATGACCGGCTTGAAGGGTTTCTGGTCCTCGAAGCCTGTGATCACGATACCGAGGCGGCGACCCGTCAGGTTGAGATGCCGCCGTGGCTCACCGTCTTGATCGCTGCTCCGGGTCCGCTGCAGACCAAGCCGCGGGCCCTCAATGTGGGCCTCGAGCGCGCCACGGGTGAGCTTCTGGCCGTCTATGACGCCGAGGATGATCCGGATCCGCTGCAGCTGCGGGAGGCGGCAGCCCGGTTCGAAAAAGACACCGCCGGGGCAGTCTGGGCGGTGCAGGCACCCCTTCGGGTCCGGACTCCGGCGCGAAGTGACAGCCCCTTCCTCGATCGACAGTTCGCCATCGAATATGCGTCGCTGTTTGAAGTGACCCTGGCGGGCCTGTCGCGCCTCGGTCTGCCGTTTCCGCTGGGCGGGACCAGCAATCATTTCCGCGTCGACGCCCTGCGCGCAGTTGGCGGCTGGGACACCCACAATGTGACGGAAGACGCGGATCTTGGCTTTCGTCTGTGGCGTGCGGGCGGGCGACTGGACGTCATTTCCCGGCCCACCCATGAGCCTCCGCCCGGTGGCCTGCAGCACTGGCTGCCCCAACGGACACGCTGGCTGAAGGGGTATATGCAGACATGGGGCGTTCACACCCGGGACGTCCGCGGACTGGGCTGGAAAGGCGGAGTGACCCTGTCGATGACCCTCGGGGCCGCGATCGCCGCCGCGGCCCTTCATGCCGTTTCACTCGCATGGATTGTCGCCACCGTCGGCATTGCGATGGCCGCCGGAGTTCCACCCGAAACGCCGCCGTTCGCCCTGACTGTGCTGGTCACGGGGGTCGTGGCGGCATGGGTCAATGCCGCGATTGGATGCCGCCGTGCCGGGTTGCCCTATACGCTCGCCGACATGCTGACGGCCCCGGCGTACTGGTCCCTGCTCAGCCTCGCCTTCATTCATGCTGCGTGGAGACTGGTGCGTGAACCCTTCGCCTGGGACAAGACCATTCATTTCGCCGAAGTGGCCGGAGACCTCACGGCCTTGCCGTCTGCCGCTGGACGCGAGGCGGCGTGACGGCCTAAGGCCTCGCCGATGCCGCCCGTCATGTCGCCCCTGCCCGAGACCCTGATCACCCGCGCCTGGCCGGACTATGCCCTGCTGGACAGCGGCGGCGGGCGAAAGCTCGAGCGTTACGGCCCCCACACCGTCGTGAGACCTGAGCCACAATGCTGGTGGACGGCACGTGATCCCGAGGCGTTCGACGCCGCCGAGGCGGTCTTTGATCCCGACGACGAGGACGAGGCCGGTCGCTGGCGCTTCCGGGGCAAGGCCGTCGAGACCTTTCCACTGGGCTGGCGAGACGTGCGCTTCACCGGACGCTTTACGCCGTTCCGGCACCTGGCCTTCTTTCCCGAACAGGCCGCCAACTGGGAATGGCTGGACGGCCGGATCCGGAGCCTCGATCGGCCCCGCGTGCTGAACCTGTTCGGCTACACCGGCGTCGCCAGCCTGGCCTGTGCCGCCGCCGGGGCCGAGGTCACCCACGTCGACGCCTCCAAGAAGTCGGTCGCATGGGCGCGCGAGAACGCCGAACTGTCCGGCCTCGGCAACCATCCGATCCGCTGGATCGTCGAGGACGCCCGCAAATATGTGGCGCGCGAGGTCCGGCGCGGCTCGAAGTACCACGGCATCATCCTGGATCCGCCCAAGTACGGACGGGGCCCCACGGGCGAGGTCTGGCGCCTGTTCGAGGATATGCCGGCCCTGCTCACGGATTGCGCCGCCCTGCTGGCCGACGACGCCGACTTCCTGCTGCTGAACGCCTATGCGGCGCGAATCTCGGGACTGTCGCTGGCCCACCTGATGCGCGAGGCGACGGCGGATCGCGGCGGTCGGATCGACTGGGGCGAACTGGCGCTGTCCGAAGACGGCCCGGACGCCCGCGCGATCGGCCTGAGCTTTTTCGCGCGATGGTCGGCTTGACGACCTCGACCGGACGCGAGGGGCGGCTGATCACCTCCCTGACCAATGAGACGGTCAAGGCCGTCCGCGCCCTGCATATGAGGAAGGAGCGCGAGGCGACCGGTCTGTTCCTGGCCGAAGGCCTCAAGTTCATCGGCGAGGCGCTGGACCAGGGCCGCACGCCCCGGACCCTGCTGGTCGGCATGGAGGCCCGGCCCCATCCCCTGCTGGACCGGGCGAAGGCCGAGACCTGGCAGGCCGGCGGCGAGGTCGTGACCGTGACCCACCCGATCCTCGAGAAGATCAGCCGGCGCGAAAATCCGCAGACCGTGCTGGGCGTGTTCGACCAGGCCTTTACGGCCCTCAGCGCCATTCAACCCGAGACCGCGCCGTGCTGGATCGCGCTGGAACAGGTCCGCGACCCCGGCAACCTGGGCACCATCATCCGCACGGCCGACAGCGCCGGGTGCGGCGGCGTGATCCTCATCGGTGACTGCGTGGATCCCTTCTCGGTGGAGGCCGTGCGCGCCACCATGGGCTCGGTCTTCGCTGTGGCGATCGCGAGAACGACGGCGGAGGCTTTCCTGGCGTGGCGGCAGAGCTGGCCCGGCAGCGTTGTCGGCACCCGACTGGATGCAAAGGTTGGCTATCGCGACGCTGCCTATGCTCGCCCGGCACTGATCGTGATGGGCAATGAGCAGGCCGGGCTGACCGACGCCCTGGCCACGGCCTGCGACGTCAATGTCAAGATTCCGATGCGCGGCCGGGCCGACAGTCTGAACCTGGCGGTCGCGACGGGCATCATGGCCTATGCCGTGACGGACCGGGTCGGCGGCTGATTGCGGCAACCACCCGGTGTCCGGATCGTTGGGGGGGGCCCCCCAACAATCGGAGAGACCGGATGAAACTTCCCAAAGGCACCCTCGTGGCCGTGGTCGATGGCGAGAAGCTGGCGCTGTTCGAGAACACCGAACAGCAGGACATCAAGCTGACCGCCAGGCCCAACCCCGCCATCCCCGACCGGGCCTCGGGCGCTGCCGGGCGCATCTCCAGCGAGGCCAATCCCGACAACGACACCCAGGCCGAGGACGGTTTCGCCATGGGCGTGGCCGATGTGCTGAACAAATGGGTCCTTTCGAACAAGGTCGACAACCTGCTGGTCATTGCTGCGCCAAAGACCCTGGGGCAGTTGCGCAAGGGATGGCACAAGGAAACCGAGGGCAAGCTGGTCGGCGAGATCGCCAAGGACCTGACCGGCCACTCCACCGACGACATCGCGATGGCCATCGAGAAGGCCTAGGTTCCGCGCGGCTTGACCCGGCTGGTCGCTTCGGCCTCGGCCGGGTTGTCGGGCCAGGGATGACGGGGGTAGCGACCCCGCATCTCGGCCCGGACCGCCGCCCACGACCCTTTCCAGAACCCGGGCAGATCGGCGGTCACCTGGATCGGTCGTCGCGCGGGCGACAGCAGCGCCAGCGTCAACGGCACGCGCCCCCCGCCGACCGTCGGATGCCGGGTCACGCCAAACAGCTCCTGAACCCGGATTTCGACGCGCGGCCCGCCCTCGGCGGCATAGTCGATGGCGGCGGACCCGAGCGGTGTCGTCAGTCGAACCGGCGCAAGATCATCCAGCGCCTTGTGCCTGTCCCACGGGATCAGGGCGCGCAGACCCTGCTCAAGGGCGGCGTCGGTGATCTGATCCAGGGACTGGACGGCGTCCAGCAGCGGCCACAGCCAGGTCCCTGCCTGCGTCAGCAAGTCGTCGTCCGTCATCCCGTGCCAGTCCGGATCGAGGGACCTCAAAAACGTCAGCCGTGCCCGCAAGCCCGCCGCCCGCTCGCCCCAGCGAAGACCGGCGAGCCCGGCCTTGCTCACCTCGCCCTTCAGGGCCGCCGTGATCTCGGCCCGGTCCGGCGGGCCGACGATCCGCTCGTCAACGATGATCGCCCCCAGCCGACGTGCCCTGCGGATAACCATCCGGCCGGACGGCTCGCGCACGAGGCGGTCTTCCGTCGTCATCATCCCCTCAAGAGCGGCAGGGTCGACCGGCGTTGCAAGGCGGATGCGGTCGCGCACATCCCCGCCGCCGAGGTCGGCGACGGCCAGCCATGTCTCGGCCGCCAGCGGATCGATCGGGTCCAGGAAGGCCCCTCGGCCGGACGCCAGCAGCACCTCGCCGGGCTTGCCCCTCACCCTGGCGAGACGCTCGGGAAAGGCCGCGGCGATCAGCGCACCGGGGTCGATGTCGGCATCACCGGCGATCCGCGGACCCGCCGCCCTCACCCACCGATCGACCAGTTTGCGGGCGTCGGTGGCACGGGGCGACCGGTCGCGCTCGAAGCCCCGCAGCCGGTCGCGAAGATCGACGTCACGACCACCCAACCCCGGCTCGCTGAGCACCGCCGCGATCCGCGCGCCCAGCCCGGCGTGGCCGCGGTCCGCAGCCGTCGCGACGAGATGGCCGAGGCGTGGAGCCAGAGGCAGGCCTGCCAGGCGACGACCGTGTGTGGTCAGATCCCCCTGCGCGTCCAGGGCCCCCAGCCGGGTCAACACCGCCCGTGCCTCCGAGAAGGCTCCGGCGGGCGGGGGATCGAGCAGGGCCAACCCCTCCGCTGATCGCGCCCCCCACCTCGCCAGATCCAGCGCCAGACCCGTCAGATCGGCTTCTAGGATCTCGGGCTTCTGGTGAGCGACCAGGCCCCGTGTCGTCTCCTCGTCCCAAAGCCGATAGCAGACCCCCGGCCCGGTCCGCCCTGCCCGCCCCCGGCGTTGCTCGGCGGACGATCGGCTGACCCGAACGGTGGCCAGACGAGTCAGGCCGCTGGACGGCTCGAACCGGGGCACGCGTGACAGGCCTGCATCGATGACGACCCGGACGCCCTCGATGGTCAGGCTGGTCTCGGCGACCGAGGTGGCCAGAACCAGCTTGCGTCGCCCCGGCGGCGCCGGCGCAATGGCCCGGTCCTGCTCGGCCTTGTCCAGCGCACCATACAGCGAGACCACATCGACCGCTGCGTCGCGCATCCGGTCGCGAACGAGGCCGGCGACCCGGTGAATCTCCGCCTGGCCCGGCAGGAAGCCGAGGATCGAGCCCGGCTGGTCGCCGAGTGCCTGCAGGCAGGCACGCGCCATGGCCTCCTCGATCCGCTCGGCCGGATTGCGTCCGAGATAGTGCGTCTCGACCGGAAAGACCCGGCCCTCGGCCTCGATGACCGGCGCGCGCCCGCCGGATACGTCGGCCAGAAGCCGCGACACGCCGACGATATCCAGTGTCGCCGACATGACGATCAGCTTCAGGTCGTCGCGCAGGACGCCCTGACTGTCCCGCGCCAGCGCCAGTCCCAGATCGGCGTCCAGACTGCGTTCGTGGAACTCGTCGAACAGGACCGCGCCGACGCCCTCCAGCGCCGGGTCGTCGAGGATCATGCGGGTGAAGACACCTTCGGTGATCACCTCGATCCGCGTGGCCGGCCCGACGCGGCTCTGCAGCCGGGTCCGGTATCCGACGGCCCGGCCCGGCGCTTCTCCGAGGGTCGAGGCCATCCGCTCCGCTGCCGCTCGTGCGGCGAGGCGGCGGGGCTCCAGCACCAGAATGCGATTCCCGTCCAGCCAGTCCGCATCCAGAAGCGCCAGAGGCACCACGGTCGTCTTGCCCGCGCCCGGCGGGGCGGCCAGCACCACCGCCGGATGATCGGCGACGGTGGCGAGCAGGTCGTCGAGGACGGCGTGGATCGGCAGCATGGCCTCTCCGATAGCGCCCGCGGAGGCCCGGTCCAGCGATTCTGCGCCCCGACGGCCACGATCGCGGTCATGAAAGCGTCGTAACGGCTTCACGGATCGGAAACCGCGTTGCCAGTGGGGACGCGTCTCGCTAGCGTCTGGCTCGGAAGGCGCCCCCGGGGAGGGATCGCCGTGTTTTGTTTGCATCGAGGGGGCGCGACGTATGTCCGCAGAAGGCCTTAGGCCCAAGGGGAACCGCCTGTTCCTCAAGAAATCCGTAGCCCAGATCCAGAAAGAGGCAGCCAAAAGCGAGCTGAAGCGCTCGCTGGGACCCCTCAATCTGATGAGTCTGGGGATCGGCGCCATCATCGGCGCGGGCATCTTCGTTCTGACCGGGCAGGTTGCCGCAGCTCACACCGGGCCCGCGATCATGCTGTCCTTCGTCGTCGCGGGCATCGCCTGCGGCCTGGCGGGTCTCTGCTACGCCGAACTGGCCTCGACCATGCCGGTGTCCGGATCGGCCTACACCTATGCCTACGGCACCCTGGGCGAGGTGTTCGCCTGGATCATGGGCTGGTTGCTGGTGCTCGAATACGGCATCGCGGGCTCGACCGTGGCCGTCGGCTGGTCCGGTTATGTCGTGTCGATCCTCACCGACTTCGGGGTCTCACAGAGTCTGTTCCCCACAATCGCCTATGCTGGCGGCGAGGGCCCACAGTGGGCCACGCCTCTGGTGCAGGCCGTCGTCGGCGAGGGCGGGGCCGGAAACAGCTTCCCGCTGACGGGCACCTTCAACCTGGTCGCCGCCATCGGCATCGCCTCGGTCTGCGCCCTGCTGGTGCTGGGTGTGTCGGAGTCGGCCAACATCAACAACGCCATCGTGGTGATCAAGATCGTCGTCTTGCTGACGTTCATCGCGGTCGGCATCGGCTACGTGAACCCCGACAACTGGGTGCCCTTCATCCCGCCGACCCCTGAGGGCGGCACCTGGGACCAGTTCGGCACGGGCGGCATCTTCCGCGGCGCAGCCATCATCTTCTTCGCCTACGTCGGGTTCGAGGCGGTCTCGACCGCAGCCGCCGAAGCCAAGAACCCGTCCAAGGACGTGCCCATCGGCATCCTGGGGGCCCTGTTCGTCTGTACGTTGATCTACATGGCCGTGGCGGCCGTCATGACCGGCGTGGTTCCCTATCTGGAGCTGGCCAGCCCGGCACCCGTCGCCGTCGCCATCGACCGCATGGGACTGGAATGGGCCAATGTGCCCCTGGCCACCGCCGAGGGCGGCCAGCTGAACCTGATCGCTTTCCTGATCAAGATCGGGGCCATCACCGGCCTGTCCTCGGTCATGCTGGTGCTGTGCTACGGCCAGACCCGGATCTTCTACACCATGGCGCGCGACGGGCTCCTGCCCAAGGCTTTTGCCGTGATCCATCCGAAGTTCCGCACGCCCTGGATCGGCACCATCCTGCTGGGCATCGTGATCGCGGTGTGCGCCTCGTTCCTGCCGATCTCGATCCTCGGCGACCTGGTGTCCCTGGGGACGGCCGTGGCCTTCTCGATCGTGTGCCTGAGCGTGATCTTCCTGCGCATCAAGCATCCGGACATGGAGCGCCCCTTCAAGGTTCCGGGCGGCATCTTCACGGCCGTGCTCGGCATCCTCGCCTGCCTGGCCCTGGCCGGGTTCAACTTCATCCCGATGGTCCAGCACGCGAGGGACGGCAACCCGCTGCCGCTCACCATTCTCGCCATCTATGCCGCCGTGGGCGCGTTGGTTTACGCCCTCTACGGCTTCTGGCACTCCAAGCTGGCCAAGGGCATCGACATCACCGAGGAGACGACCATGTCCTCCCCGGCCGAGGCGATGGGCTCAGGCGTCGACAACCAGAAGGACTGACGTCCTTCCGGCGCTATTGCTGGCTCCGCGGCTCTCTGCAGGAGCGCCGCACAAGAAAGAAGGCCCGGGAGCGATCCCGGGCCTTCGTGCTTTTGGTGCGGATGAGAGGACTCGAACCTCCACATCTTGCGATGCCAGAACCTAAATCTGGTGCGTCTACCAGTTTCGCCACATCCGCCTCGCGGGCGGTTTAGGGGCTGGGCTTATCGGCGGCAACTGCACTGCGGGAAAGGTCGCCTTAACCCTGTTGACGCCATGGTTGGTCATTCGCGTCCGGGGTTCAGTCCATGTCGTCCATGAGCGATCGTCCGATCCTCATCAAGAAGATCAAGAAGGTCTCCGGAGGGGGGCACCATGGTGGCGCGTGGAAGGTCGCCTATGCCGACTTCGTGACGGCGATGATGGCCTTCTTCCTCCTGATGTGGCTGATCAACACGACCGATCCGGAACAGAAGCGGGGCATCGCCGAATACTTCGCCCCGGCCAGCGTCAGTCAGACCACTTCGGGTTCCGGCGGCATTCTGGGAGGCACGTCCCTGGGCGAGGATGGAGCCAAGAGCGCCGGATCCATGTCGGTGCTGGAGCAACAGGCCCCTGAGGCACCCCCGGATGCGCCCGAGGAGGCCGGCACCAGCGCCAATCTCGCCGCCGCCTCGGAAGAAGAGCTCCGCGAGGAGATCGCCGCCCGGGAGGCCGCCGAGTTCGCCTCTGCCGCCGAGTCGCTCCGCCAGGCCATGCAGCGTCTTCCTGAACTCGCCGAACTGTCGAAACAGCTGATCATCGACCAGACGCCGGAAGGCCTGCGCATCCAGCTGGTCGATCAGGAAGGGCGATCCATGTTCGAACAGAACTCGGCGCGACCGAACGCGAGGGCCCAGGTTCTCCTGCGCGCCATCTCGGGCGTCATCAACCGGCTCCCGAACCGCATCTCCATCTCGGGTCACACCTCGGCCGTGGCCGGCTCCGGCCGGGCATCCAGCCCGGGTGACTGGCCCCTGTCCGCTTCAAGAGCGGATGCGTCGCGACAGATCCTGCAGGGTGCCGGGGTTGATCCTGATCGGGTCTATTCGGTCGCGGGCAAGGCGGGATCAGACCCGTTGTATCCGGACGATCCTTCGCTGGCGGGCAATCGCCGCATCGCCATCGTCCTGTTGCGTGAAGCCCCCGTCCTGCCCACGGACACCAGTCTTTGAAGCGCATCCGCTGCGAGAACCGTCTTGCGGCGCAGCACGGAATGACGCCAAATCACGCCATGGACCAGCAACGGCCAGATCGGCGACAAGCCCGGATGCGGACGGCGTGACGTGACGCAGCACATTCCGACGCGCCAGCTTCGCTTCTTCATGACCGCGGTCGCGCCCTGCCCCTATCTGTCGGGAATGATCGAGCGAAAGGTGTTCGCCAATCTGCCCTTCTCGGACGGAGCTCACGTCAACGACGAACTGACCCATGCCGGCTTCCGGCGCAGCCAGAACATCGCCTATCGCCCGGCCTGCGAGGGGTGTGACGCCTGCGTCTCGGTCCGGCTGCCCGTCCGCGCGTTGCAGCTGTCCAGAACCCAGCGGCGGATCATGGCCAGAAACGCCGACCTGTCGCGCGACCTTGTGGAGGCGGAAGCGACACAGGAGCAGTTTGCCCTGCTCAAGCGCTATCTCGCGGCCCGGCACCCCGGGGGCGGCATGACCGACATGACCTGGCTGGACTATATCGCCATGGTCGAGGATACGGCGGTCCGGACCCATCTGATTGAATATCGCCTTCCGTCCACAGACGAAGGACCTGGGGATCTTGTGGCGGTGACCCTTGCGGACCTTCTGTCCGACGGGCTGTCGATGGTCTATTCCTTCTTCGATCCGGACATCACCAGGCGCTCGCTGGGCGTTTTCGCCATCCTCGATCATGTTCGCCAGGCCCAGACCGTCCGGATGCCGTACGTCTATCTCGGCTACTGGGTCCAGGGCTCCCCCAAGATGGACTACAAGGCTCAGTTCCGTCCGATGGAGGTGCTGCGGCCGCTCGGCTGGGCCCGGATCGAATAGGCCCACCGCCGGTAAACCGCGGTGTTCTGTTGCAGACTATCGTCGAGACCCGCGGTTGTCCCAGAGCGAAAGCCAATCCGGGGGAGGGTTTGCGTGATGGAACAGGTTCACCACCCTCGAGCGGGCAAGCGCTGGGGCCAGCGTCCTTTCTGCTAGAGCTTGATCGTTTAAGGAGGACCCACTGCGTGGGTCCGCCGAAAGCGTGAATCAAGCTCTCGCTCATTCCTGGAGCCTCATTGACGGTACCGGCGGAATCGCGAAGTGATTCCACCTCAACCGATGAGGCTCTAG